>ENA-ORDR01000183-ORDR01000183.1-marine-metagenome-genome-assembly--contig:-NODE-183-length-32258-cov-3.517541_pt1 | contig 32258 bp, 32 predicted proteins | sample MGYA00240993_ERZ508538 | MGnify/ENA primary metagenome ERZ508538 (study PRJEB26207, sample SAMN05421999) | marine metagenome | isolation source: Monterey Bay, California, USA | place: USA:Monterey Bay... | reverse complement strand
ACCTGCCATCACGTAGACGTTTTCAATTATATAACCAGGAGCACCAGAAATTGTATTTTCGATCAAGTCTGCTGTTTCGGGAATTCTAGCCATTCGAAGTCTTGCCTCATTCAGTTCTATACCTTTTTCATCATAATATTTTTTCAAGATTTTAAATGCATCAGATCGAACAGAAACTTGTCTCCCAAAAGCTTTTGCTACGCAATCTGTCGTAATATCATCATGAGTTGGACCTATTCCACCAGACGTAAATAAATAATCAAATTTTGTTCTCAATTCGATGATATTTGACACAATAGCATCATCATCATCCCTGATAAAACGCGCCTCGGATAAATTTATTCCTATTTCAGTCAATTCATTTGCTAAATGATGCATATTTGCATCGTGAGTTCTCCCAGAAAGAAGCTCATCGCCAATAACAAGCATAGAGGCAGTTGGTTGTTCCATGATTTGTCCTTAACATTTCATCGGTGGAAACATATAGCTTACGGTATGCAATTTAAAACCAATCTTATCAAAGGTAAATTACTGAAACGTTACAAAAGGTTTTTGGCTGATGTTATGCTAGAGGATGGAACAGAAGTAATTGCTCATTGTCCTAATCCTGGTTCAATGTTGGGCTTAGCATCAGCAGGTACTTCAGTTTGGTTGGAACCGAATAATGATCCCAAGAAAAAGTTAAAATATGGTTGGCGTTTGGTCGAACAACAAGATCGAATGGTCTGTATTGACACTAGCATTGCCAATATTGTTGTAAAAGAAGCATTACAAAAAAAAGAAATTCTTGAACTAAGCTATCAGGACTTTAAACCAGAGGTAAAATACAGCGATAACAGCAGGATTGATTTTTTATTGAGTTCATCAAGTCAACAGACTTATTTGGAAATAAAAAGTGTAACTTTGATGAGGGAAAAAGGCATAGTTGAATTTCCAGACTCAATAACAAAAAGAGGAAGTAAACATTTAGAGGATCTCTCAAAAATGGTCACATCGGGATATCAATCAATTCTTTTATTTTTATGTATGCGAAGCGACGCCAGTCGCGTACGTATTGCTGCTGATTTAGATAGTATATATGATGCTACTATTAGGGCTGCGTTGGCATCTGGTGTTCAGTTGATTTGTTATGATACGCACGTGACGAAATTTGGAGTGAGATTAGGTAAACCTCTTTTGATCGAAATTTGATTTTAGTTAATTAAGAAAACATTTTTAAGGAAATTTTAAAGTGAAGAAAATAAATGGTGTAGGTCTAACAAGGGACGGTATTGACCTTTACTCCAAAGATGATTTTTTGGGAATGCACAAGGCTGGAAAGGTAGCAGCACAAATTCTAGATGAAATTGGCGAATTTGTTTTTCCCGGCCAGTCTACAACTATAATCGATAAAATTATTGAAGATAAAGTAAATCAGCTTGGTGCTAAATCAGCAACCATAGGATACAAAGGCTATGATCATGCTAGCTGTATAAGCACTAATCATGTGGTTTGCCACGGGATACCGTCTGATAAAAAACTGAAAGATGGTGATATTCTCAATATAGATGTCACTGTGATTTTTGAAGGTTGGTATGGAGATACTTCTCGAATGTTCGTAGCTGGTAATTTAAATCGAAAAGCAGAACGTTTGATCCAAGTTACTCATGATGCTTTATTCAAGGGGATAGAAATTGTTAGGCCAGGATCTACTTTTGGAGACATAGGTCATGCAATTCAGGAATTTGTAGAAAAGAACCGAATGTCTGTCGTGAGGGATTTTTGTGGACATGGACTAGGTCGCGTTTTCCATGCCCCCCCCAATGTTTTGCATTATGGTAGGCCAGGAACTGGCACTAGGTTGGAAGAAGGGATGTTTTTTACTATTGAGCCAATGGTTAATTTAGGAAGGCCTGAAACGAAACTACTGTCTGACGGATGGACGGCTGTAACTCGCGATAAAGCATTATCAGCTCAATTTGAACACTCTATTGGCGTGACTAATGACGGTTTTGAAATTTTTACGCTTTCCCCTAAAAATATGTTTCATCCAACTTACTGAATAAATGGTTATAGTATTTTTTTTAAAGTTAAAAAATGTGCGTAGCTACTTCCGTATCTTCGACAGTCTCTTATAAAAAAGTTTTCGATAGAAGTTATCTGGTTGCCTTCTTCTAAAATAATTAGAGTTTCTTCACTTAGTAGCTCGTATTCTAGAAGAATTTTTAAAGCTCTTTGCCCTAGCCCTTTTCCGTAAGGAGGATCGATAAAAACTGTATCAAAATTATTTTTAGATAATATTGGGAGCCTTTTTGTAGCATCTGATTTGATGACTTTAGTTTTACTTTCAACATTACAAATAGAGATATTTTTTCTTAAAAGCTGTATTGCCAGCTGTCCATTATCGACAAAAATAACTGATTTTGCACCACGTGATAGAGCTTCTAGACCCAAAGCGCCCGTTCCAGCAAAAAGATCCAAGATATCGCAATTTTCTAATTTATTGCCAAATCTTCCACCAGTTATCAAATTAAAAATAGATTCTCTGACACGGTCACTTGTTGGTCTTAAATGTGCAGATGGGTCTCCTTTCCCAAGGCTAATTAAATTTCTTCCTTTATTAACACCGGCTATAATACGCACTATTTCAATAAAACTTTTAAATTGAGGTCTTTATCTTTTATTTGATTTTTTGATGGTGACTTATTTGCTTCGATTAAACGCTTACCAATCATATAGCTGCGGGGATCATTTAAAGCATCTACAGCTAGCAAATCTGAGCCCTTAAAATACCAATGTGAAACTTGGTTATTTTCGCCTTTTCTAATAGCTACATCGTCATAACCAGTATTTAAACCTGCGATTTGTAATTTTAAATCGTATTGATCAGACCAAAACCAGGGTTTGGGCAGGTAACTTATATCCTGTTTCATAATGTTTTGTGCTACAATCATCGCTTGGTCGATAGCATTTCCAACGCTTTCAAGTCGAACCAAAGTGTTTTTATAATTAAAAGAAGTACAATCGCCAGCAGCATAGATATTTGCAATCGAGGTCTGACACATATCATTAACAAATATGCCATTATTGATTTTTAATTTTGCGCCTTCGGCCAACTTTGTATTTGGGGTAACGCCTATTCCAACAATTACAAAATCAACATTTATATCTGAACCATCCGTTAAGTAGGCGCTCAGTATTTTGTCATCTATTATTTTTAAGTTATCCAAACCGATAGCTTCTTTGAACTTAACCCCTTTTGACAAATGTAGTGAGCGTATGTAACTTGAGGTTTCTTTAGCCGCTACTCGTTTTAAAATACGTTCTTCGATTTCAATCAGGGTTACATCAACTCCAAATTTCCGAGCAGTTGCTGCTGCCTCTAATCCAATATATCCACCTCCTACAATTAGTAAGCGCATTCCACTTTTCATATATGGCTCGATTGAATTAGCGTCATTCAAATCTCGCATAGTAAAAAGATTATTTATCTTTCTTCCGATGTAAGGAGTTAATTCGCGAGGCTTAGAGCCAGTAGCAAGTACCAAGTGATCATAGTTTAAAATACCATCGGTGAACTCTATTTCTTGTTCGATTGGATTTATTTTAAGAGCCGATTGGCCAATAAGAAGCTCAATGCCTTTATCTTGGTAAAACTCTTTAGGCTTAAGAAACAGCCGCTCTAAAGCCATTTCTCCTGCCATATATTTTTTTGAAAGAGGGGGCCTCTGATAAGGCAGATAATTTTCTTGGCCGATCAATACAACACGGCCTTCATAGCCTTCGGCTCTCAATTTAGATACGACCTCGGCACCGGCCTGACCCGCACCTATAACAATAGTAGTTGCCATGTGGTTCTCATTTTTTAAAGTAGCAAAATTCTTAATTTATCCTATATAAGGTCTTAGCGTAATAACAACTTTTTAAAGGCTTTAAATGGAAATCTCAGTTGGGCAAAAAATACCTAATGCAACTCTTTCATACTTTGGATCTGACGGAGTTTCACACATAGAACTTAACGACCTATTAAAAGATAAAAAAGTGGTAATTTTTGCTCTGCCAGGCGCTTTTACAAACACTTGCAGCAGCAAACACCTTCCTGGTTTTATTGAAAAAAGTTCTCTTATTAAAAAAGAAGGCGTCGATGATATAATTTGTATTTCGGTAAATGATCCTTTCGTAATGTCAAAATGGGGTGAGACTACTGGAGCAATTGATGCAGGCATAAAGATGTTGGCTGATCCTGCTAGTGATTTTACTAAGTCAATTGGAACAGAATTTACAGTTCCGCCAATAGGTTTTTTTGATAGGTCAAAACGATGTGCTTTTATCGTAGATAATCAGAAAGTAGTTTACGCGTATCTAGATGATGCATCCGGCGTGGTTACCGGGTCCAGCGCTGAAGCTGTTTTGCTAAAACTTCAAGATTCGTAAAGCTTATCCATTTCTTGGGCTAATTTAACATCTAAGCTTGTGATGGATCCTTTATCGTGTGTGGTTAGCAAAACATTTATAGTTTTATACACATTTTTCCACTCAGGGTGATGATTAAGTTTTTCAGCCGAAACTCCTGCCTTAACCATCCAGCCCAGTGCCTCAATAAAATTGGAAAATATGAAGGTTTTTTTTATAGCCAGACCATCATCGCTTTTTTCCCATCCATTTTGAGTTAGACTTTCCAAACCTTCAACCATTGGTTTTATCTCCTTTTTTAAATGGCGTAAAATGAGACAATATTTTGATATCTCGTTTCACAGCATCTTTCTCTGAAATTAAATATTCTTCAACAGCTTTGCTAAAACTTTCTTCACTTATCCAATGTAAAGAAAATGTTTCTGTTGGAACATAACCTCGAGCAAGTTTATGTTCTCCCTGAGCACCAGCTTCTACTTTTTTTAGACCATGAGCGATGGCGAACTCAATTGCTCTATAATAACAAATTTCGAAATGTAGAAAAGGATGATCTTCGATACAACCCCAGTATCTGCCAAATAGAGTATCCGATCCAATGAAATTTAAAGCACCGGCGATATATTTATCCTCTTTTCTCGCTAATATCAGAAGTATTTTTGAACGCATTGTTTCATGAATTAGATCGAAAAATTGTCGTGTTAAATATGGTGTTCCCCATTTTTTATTGCCTGTGTCTTGATAAAACTCCCAAAAGTAATTCCAATGGTCTTTTTTAATTTCTGTTCCAGTCAAGATTTCGATTTGACCACCAAAATTGTTTGCTTTTGTGCGTTCTTTATTGATATTTTTTCTTTTCCGAGAAGATAATGCGTTTAAAAAGTCACTAAAATTACTATACCCGTTGTTTAGCCAATGGAATTGTTGTGAGACCCGACCAAGCATTCCAAGTTCCTGCCCGAGTTCAAATTCCTGCTTAATACAAAAGGTCGTATGAAGACCGGATAATTTATTTTGCTTACAAAGTTCGATAGCACTCTGGAGCAATAAAGTAGCTGTATGACTAGGAGCATTTTCTGATACTAGAAGCCGACGTCCTGTGACTGGTGTGAATGGTATTGAAATTTGAAGCTTTGGATAGTAGCGACCTCCGGCACGTTCAAAAGCATGTGCCCAATTGTGGTCGAAAATATATTCGCCCTGTGAATTTGATTTTAAATATAATGGTACAACCCCAACTAACTTATTTTTATGGATTGCTGCTAAATGATAAGGCAGCCAACCGGTCTTTTCTCCAACGGATCTACTTTTTTCTAGCGCATTCAAAAAATCATAGCTTGTGAATGGATCTTCAATTTCATCAAGACTATCAGATGAATGAGAAATAGCACATCTATCCCATTCTTCCCGGTTTAATTCGGAAATAGAATTTACAACTTTTATGCTGACCGAATTATCCGACATATGCCTGTAACTAACTACGAATTCTCATTTGAACATCTTTTAGATAAACTAACCTTGCAAGGGGAACTTTCAATTTTTTATCGAAAGTATTTCTATCCTGGAATAGGTCTTGATTTCTCAAAACCTGCGTCCAAATTAATAGCTTTCAACGTAGTCAAGCTGTTAGGCTATTTGGAAGATACCGTCTATTTCTACAGCAACACCAAGAGGCAATGAATTGGCAGACACTGCAACTCGAGCATGCTTTCCTGCTTCACCAAATACATTTCCAATAAGATCTGAGGCTCCATTAATGACTTGGGGTTGTTGAGTAAAGTCAGGCATAGAATTCACAAAACCAGTAAGCTTTATAACGCGCACTAACTTATCTAGATCCCCTGCACAGGCTGATTTAACTTGAGCCAAAAGATTTATAGCGCAGAACTGTGCTGCCTCGGCACCTTGATCTGTAGTCATGCTTTCACCTAATTTTCCAAGGATCAGCCCGCTCGCATTTTGTGAGATTTGACCGGAAACATAGAGCACGTCTCCGACCAGAACATAGGGAACGTAATTGGCTGCAGGAGCAGGAGCATCTGGTAACGTGATTCCTTCTTCAGCAAGTTTTTTTTCATAAATTCCCGTCATATTAGATCCCATTTGTCAGTGTGAAAGATTTTCATTTATAATATTTTAGACAGTAGCAGAAAATAAATTTTTTGTTCAAATATAAAATAGACCTTTTTTTTGAGTATGAAAATCTAAATTCAAAAACTAAATTTTACTCTATGATCTAGACTATCATATTTTTGGATGTATATGTTCTGTTATGAAACTTTTGTACAAACCAATACTCGTTTTTGTTGTACCACTATTTATACTATCTGCCTGTTCTTCAAGTTTTAAACTAGGCAGTTATGATGATCCTTATGAGAACGTTAATCGAAAAAGTCACGAGATTAACAAGGCAATTGATAAAAAAGTTCTGAGGCCATCGTCTAAGGTCTACTCGAAATTTTTTGGTGAAAAGCCCAGGAATGCCATCTCAAACTTTTCTGAAAATTGGGGGCTGCCGAAGGATCTGGTAAATTACACTCTTCAAGGTGATATTGGCAATGCAAGTAAAACTACGGGTCAATTTTTGATTAATTCCACAATAGGAATTGCCGGAGTATTCGACCCATCTCAAAAATTTGGAATAAATGCCCGAGGGACAGATTTCGGTGAAACTATGCACAGATGGGGAGTCTCCGAAGGTGATTATGTTGAAATAATTTTTCTAGGCCCTTCAACAGAAAGGGATGCTTTGGGAAAAGTGGCTGATTTGGTATTGGACCCTGTGGGTTTTGTTCTCAACCCTTGGCAGTCTCGCTTAAGGACAACTGCTAACGTTGGCAATGTTTTAGGAAATAGAGCTGCATTAGGGTCAACAATCGACAGCGTTCTCTACGACAGCGCGGATAGTTATTCTCAGACTAAACTAGCCTATCTTCAAGGACGCCGTTTTCGGCTGAATCCAGAAATTTCTGAAGTATACTCTGATCCCTATGACGAGATGGATGACTCGAAATATGATTGACAGGCGTCGTTTTTTGTTTTCATCAACAATATTAGCTGCTGTGGGAACAGCCACTTTTGGATGGGCCACGGACGCAAAAGATGCAGAAGTTTTAGTTACAAATTTGGTGGCTGATATTAATGCGGTCATCTCATCTGGTAGTTCAGAATTAGTTATGGTGAGGCAATTTGAAAAGATTTTTAAATCGTATGCAGATGTGCCAACAATTGCTCGATATGCGTTGGGAAATGATGCGAGGGCTATTTCAAAATCCCAATTGAAAAGGTTCACAAAAGTTTATTCTGTTTATGTTTCGCATAAATATGGTCGTCGGTTTCGAGAGTTTATTGGTGGCGAAATTGTGGTTCAAAAATCACGCCCGGTCAAAAGTTTTTTTGAAGTGGAAACTTTGGCGCACCTTAAAGGGTGGGAGCCGTTTACCGTTTCATTTCTGGTGTCAAATAGATCTGGCAAATTGCTTTTCTTTAATATGTTTATCGAAGGCATAAACATGCTTTTATCTGAAAGAACCGAAATAGGTGCAATGTTGGATAAACGTCGCGGCAATATTGAGAAGGTAATGGAAGATTTGCAAAACTCGATTTAATTTGATTCAAAAAGTTTATTAAAAAATTTTCCTAATATTGTTCCTAATGTAGACGGCTCAACAACCATATTGCTTATATTTTTATCTAAATTCCAGTTTTGCCTATTTGCCAGGAGTGGTGTTGGTGTTAGGCCTGAGTGAATTTCATCCATCGCCGTGCGCCAAATATCAGCCGGTAATCCCCCTCCTGTGACTCCTTGAAGTGGCGTATTATCATCATATCCTATCCAAACACCGGCAACATAATGCTTTGAGAAACCTATGAACCAGGCATCACGCGCTGATTGTGATGTGCCAGTTTTCCCCGCCAATTCCCAATCAGAAAACTTTGCTCTTTTTCCCGTTCCATTTTTTGTTACTTCCGACATCATAAATATTAAATTCTGAGCTGTCTCTGGGGTGACTACTTTTATTGTGGGTCTTTCTGAGTTAGCCATTAGGATCTCATTTTTATTCTTTTTAAGCTTTAACTTTTCCCAACCGAATGGCACGACTTTGGTACCCTGATTTAATATAGTTGCGTAGGCGCCAACTAAATCAAGAAGGGTCGACTCAGAAGTGCCCAGCGCTATTGCTGGTCCAGAATTTGGATCTGAAAATAATCCGAATTTTTTACCTAATTCTGAAACATTTTTTCGCCCAATAGCTTCAGATATTTTAATTGCTGGAATGTTTAGTGACTCGGAAAATGCTCTGGTTAATGTAACTTCTCCATTAAAGGTATTTGAATAATTTTTCGGCGTCCAAGGACTTGACCCTGGTGAGTCAATTGTAATTTGTTCGTCATTGACCAGATCATTAGGGGAAAACCCCCTCTCTAAGGCGGCGGCATAAACAATTGGTTTGAATGAAGATCCGGTTTGTCTGAGTGCCTGAGTTGCTCGATTAAATAGACCAGTCCCACTTTCTTCTCGGCCACCAACCATAGCCCTTATTGCACCATTTGGAGACATGATAATGACAGCAGCTTGTGCTTTAGAGTGTTGACTAACTTGATATTTAAAGACTTTTCTAACAGCCGCCTCTGCCGCTTTTTGCATGGCTGGATCAAAGGTGGTTTTAATAACTACATCTTCAGTTGTTTCATATGTAAGGTATTTGGGGAGACTAGCCATCACCCAATCCGCAAAATATCCACCTTCCCTTGATTGGGCATGTTTTGATAAAATCGCAGGATTTTCCCTAGCAAATTTTGCTTCTAAAGCACTTAAAAATTTCTGGCGCTCCATTAGACCTATTATTAAATTAGCTCTCTCTTGTGAGCGTTTTAAATTATTAGTTGGAGCGTAACGCGTGGGTGCTTTTAATAAACCAGCTAACATCGCAGCTTCTGATGGATTTACGATTTTAGCGGATTTTGCAAAATATCTTTGAGCAGCAGCTTCAAAACCTCGAGCTCCAGCACCCAAAAATACACGATTGAGATAAATAGTTAGAATTTCATCTTTTGAAAATTTGAATTCTAATGAAAGGGAGAAAAGAGCTTCTTTAAGTTTTCGCCAAATAGTCGACGTTCGGCAATTTGCCTCGTAAGCACTTTCGGTTTTCCATTCAGATTGTTTGAATGGCTTTCCAAGGCAGATTAATTTTGCCGTTTGCTGGGTTATTGTTGATCCGCCATGACCGGATAGAGGGTTACGTCCTTCTTTTAAATTTATATATATAGCACTTGCTATACCCCTTGGACTTATACCAACGTGTGCATAAAATTTTCTATCTTCTGTTGCTAATACCGCATTTTTTAAATGGGGTGAGATATTATTTGCGGTAAGGTTCTCAGAAAAATTATCTCCTCTCCACGCAAAAACTTCTCCAGTATTATTTTCTAGAGTCACAGAACCGCGATAGCGTTCGTCCAAAAGGCCTCCAAATTCTTTCAGGTTTAAATAATAATAGCTTACCGCTGTTGACATACATAAAAGTATTATCAGGCTAACTCGCCAAAAAAATCTCCATATTAGTTTTAAAAAAAATAAGATCATTTTTCTCAAAAACTTGATTAAAAAATTTGGATTTGAACCCATTAAGTGTTTTGATTTTTTTTTTGTTTGAAAATTTTTACGTAATGGATTTTTTGCTAAATTTTTAAAACGGTTCTCGGCAGTAAAAGATTTTCTACTCTTATTTTCTTTCTTGATGCCTGCCATTTTGTTCTCTTTTCTTCCTTTCTATAATGATTTCATTTGTCTGTTTAGTAGGAATTTAACTTTTTAAAGTTTAAAAATAGATTAAATTTTAATCAAAATATTTAATATGCGCAAAAAATATGCACAAATCATCCTTTTATTGTTTTTAAATTATCTCAGAACCTTCGCATCCAAAACTAATTGAACTTTTTTTAGAGAGCATTAGCGAAATTGCGAAAGGCAAATCAAATGAATTTAATCATAGCTACTATTAAACCGTTCAAGCTTGAGGACGTTCGAGAGGCGTTAACAGGTTTAGGTGTGAAAGGTATGATGGTTACTGAGATCAAGGGTTTTGGTTCTCAGTCGGGTCATACTGAAATTTACCGGGGCGCTGAATACGCCGTCAACTTTGTTCCAAAAATTAAGCTGGAGATAGTTGTTGAGCAATCAATGACAGACCAAGTTGTTGAGACGATAAAATCGTCTGCGCATACGGGAAAAATCGGTGACGGAAAAATCTTCGTCCTTGATGTTCAGCAAACTGTTCGTGTGCGCACCGGTGAAACCGGCGCCAACGCAATTTAAAAGAGGTAAGTCTTCGATGAAAAAATCAATTTTTAAAATACTTGGTGTGAGTGGTCTGCTCGCTACGATTGCATCGCAATCAATAGCACAAGACGCGCCGGCTTTGGTTCCAACAGATTCAGTTTTTATTTTGAATAGCTTGCTATTCTTAGTTGGTGGATTTCTTGTGTTTTGGATGGCTGCTGGCTTTTCTATGCTTGAAGCCGGTTTGGTTCGGTCAAAGAACGTAACAATGCAGCTAACAAAGAACATGGGCTTATTTTCTTTAGCTGCAGTATTCTACTACTTAATTGGCTACAATTTGATGTATCCCCTTGGTGATTGGATGTATGATGGTTTAATATCCGGTATTTGGGGTGTTGCCGTTCTAGAAGCTGTTGGAGTAACCGCCGATGGCGCTGATGATTATGGTTATGCGTCAACAGGTTCTGATTTCTTTTTTCAACTCATGTTTTGTGCTGCTACCGCCTCGATCGTGTCTGGGGCTTTAGCGGAACGAATTAAACTATGGCCTTTTTTGATTTTCACAATCATCCTTACAGCTTTGATCTATCCTATTCAGGCAAGCTGGAAATGGGGTGGAGGATTTTTAGATGGTATGGGATTTCTCGACTTTGCAGGTTCAACGGTTGTGCATTCTGTTGGTGGATGGGCTGCCTTAGTAGGGGCAATAATACTCGGTCCTCGTATTGGGAAGTATGCTAAGGACGGTAAAGTTGTTCCAATCCCTGGATCGAACCTAGCATTAGCAACTCTAGGGACATTTATTCTTTGGATGGGTTGGTTTGGTTTTAATGGTGGTTCTCAATTAGCAATGGGTTCAGTTGGCGACGTAGCTGATATTTCAAGAATATTTTCCAATACAAATGCTGCAGCTGCTGGAGGCGCTTTAGCGGCCTTGTTACTTACCCAGTTTCTCTACAAAAAACCTGACTTAACAATGATATTAAACGGCGCCCTAGCTGGATTGGTATCTATAACTGCGGAGCCTCTAACACCTACTTTGGGCGCAGCAACTTTGATTGGTGCTGTAGGCGGTTTAATCGTAGTTTTCAGTGTTCCTATGCTAGACAAATTTAAAATTGATGATGTGGTGGGAGCAATACCAGTTCACCTGTTTGCAGGTATTTGGGGAACAATGGTTGTGCCCGCGACTAACGGAGATGCCTCCTATGCAACACAATTCATATCGATAGTTATTGTAGGGGTATTTGTGTGTGTTACGGCAGGCATAGCTTGGACTATCCTTAAATCTACGATGGGTATCCGTGTAGGTGAAGAAGAGGAAATCTCTGGGTTAGACGTATCTGAACTTGGGATGGAAGCATATCCTGAATTTTATAAAGGATAATTAAAGCTCATTTAGGAGAAGTGGCGGAGGCCTTTGAAATAGGCCTCTGCATCATAATTTTAAAGGGAGTTAAAATTGGATATATTAAGTTTTTCGGTTTCTACACCATTCTGGATTTGGCTACTTTTTGCGCTCACAACTGCTTACTATTATGATATTATGAAGCGGAGAATAGTACGCTTAGAGCAAAAGATTTCAGATTTAAGTGACTAAGATTTGCAGGATATAAATTCGTTACAATAATCGCTGCAATTGGCCATCATAAATTGGCTCTATTGTGTCAGTTTCGAATAGTGATGAAACAGAAGTTCCATTCCAAATATTGAGGATAGCCTGTGCAAATATCGGAGCTGTTGGAACTATTCTAATATTTGCAGCCTTTGATACCGCTTCCGTGGCCTGAATTGAGTCTGTTATAACTAAAGATTTCATCACAGAGTTGCTAATTCGTTCAACAGCTGGTCCAGATAGTACCCCATGTGTGATGTAAGAGTGAACTTCAGCCGCGCCATTTTCTATAAGTACTTCTGCTGCCTTGCAAAGTGTACCGGCTGTATCGCAAATATCATCAACAATAATGCACTTCTTACCTCTAACATCACCGATAATTGTCATCTCAGCCACTTCTCCTGCTCGTTCTCTTCGCTTATCAACAATTGAAAGCGGGGCATTTATTCGCTTGGCTAGTTCTCTAGCCCGAGCAACTCCGCCGACATCAGGCGAAACAACCATTACATCTTTCAGTCTATCAGAAAACTGGTGAATAATATCAAGGGCGAATACCGGGGCCCCGTATAAATTATCGACCGGTATATCAAAAAAACCTTGTATTTGGGTTGCATGAAGATCGAGAGTTAGAATTCTTTCTACCCCGGCCTCCACCAACAAATTAGCTACAAGTTTAGCACTTATGGGAGTTCTGGCCTTCGTCCGGCGGTCTTGCCTAGCATAGCCAAAGTAAGGAATTACGGCCGTGATACGGCTTGCTGATGAACGACGCAAAGCATCCGCCATTATAAGAAGTTCCATTAGATTATCGTTGGCGGGATTGGATGTTGATTGAATTATGAACATATCCTCACCACGAACATTTTCGTAAACTTCTATAAAAATCTCTTGGTCATTAAACCTTTCAATTCGAGCATCAACTAAATCGACATTTAGTCCCCGATGGACAGTCATTCTTCGTGTTATTGCTTTGGCTAAATTTTTGTTTGCGTTGCCAGATATTAACTTTGGTTCATTTAGGGCGGGCATCTATCAGAAATCCTCGCTTAGGTTAAAAGAATCACAATTGTGACTCCGGATAACATGGTGACGCCATCAGGCAAAGATAGAGTTTAATAATTTGAATTAATTGAAGCATAAAAAAATGTTTAATTTTTTTAAGAATATTATGTTAAAATCTGTCATCCTAAAATTAAATAAAGAAATATAGTTTATGTATCAGCGACGTAGTTGAAATGCCCATAGAAAGCCGCGCAGGATTAAAAATAAATTCCTTAACTTTAGGTAAAGGAGATGATCAAGCATTATTGTTGCATTGTTCTTTAGCTAATAGCAGAGCTTGGTTGCCTTTCGCGAATGAATTTAAAGACAAACTATCAATGATTGCATTTGACTTGCCAGGCCATGGTATGAGCCAAGATTGGGACTATACATCAGATTATCAAGACTGTTGTCTTGATATAAGTTCAACTTTTATAAGTAAGCCAATCCACCTTGTAGGGCACTCTTTTGGAGCAACGGTTGCCTTGCGAGTGGCGCAACGTTTTCCTAATTTTGTTAAATCACTATCACTAATTGAACCAGTATTTTTTGCTGCAGCATTTTCTGATAACCCCGAATTAGAAGCGCAGTTTATGAAAGATCATTATGATTATTTTGTTGCGGGTGAAGCCAAAAATTGGCGGCTAGCTGCAAGATTGTTTCTTAAGCTTTGGGGAAATAACGAAGATTGGAATTTGTTTAGTGAAAGTAAAAAAAGGCAATTTTCTGAAAGAGTTCCCCTGACTTTTGAGGTATCTAAAACTATTTATGCCGATCCAAATCATATGCTTAAAGAGCATGCTTTTTCATCGCTTACTGGTAAATCCTCGATCATTTATGGTGATAGGTCTCATTTTATTATGCCTTACATTGGCAAAGCATTATCGGCTCGAATACCGAACAGCGAACTCAAGTGCATTCAAAATGGTGGTCATATGCTGCCGATTACTCATCCTGAAATTTGTGCTCAGATTGTTTCTGAAATAATTGAACCTTAGTTTACTGATTTTTTCCAATTTTTGGTTCAACGCCTCTGATTATTCGATCGATATTTTGTTTGTGACGAACAAATACGATAATTGCCAGTAAAGTTAGTAAAAGGAATATTTTTGGCTGGCCAAAAAATATAGCCGCAGCTGGAGCGCTTGTCGCGCTAATTAAAGAAGCAAGTGACGACATCCTTTTCATCAAAGCGACCAATAACCACACAAAACAGCAGATAATTCCAATTGTGAAAGATAAGGCAATCGCAACACCTAAAAAGGTGGCTACACCTTTGCCACCTCTAAATCTCAGCCAGACTGGAAAACAATGGCCAGCTAAAGCACTTAAGGCGGAAATCTGCACTGCGTCTTCATTAAAAAAATATTTGACTATCAGTACAGCACAAATACCTTTCGAAAAATCGAATAGAAGAGTTAAAAAGGCTGCTAATTTATTTCCAGTACGCAAAACATTGGTGGCACCGATATTGCCAGACCCTACTTTTCGCAAATCCCCAAGTCCAAGAAATTTTGAGATTATAATACCAAAGGGGACTGAGCCTGCTAAATATCCAAAGGCGCAGGCTGCAAATAAGACCCCTGGATTACTAATTAACTCGGGTAGTATCTCTAACATTCGAAAACAGTTTTCCCAGCCACGATTGTGCGTCTTACTTTTCCTTGTAATTTATGTCCATCGAATGGTGTATTTTTCGATTTTGATTTCAAGGTTCCTCTGTCCAAAACGAAGGGTATATCAGCATCAAAAATAATTAGATCAGCTGGGGCACCTGGGTTGATTCGTCCGCTAGGTAAGCCTAGCAATATTGCTGGGTTTAATGTCATAGCTCTTATCAGTTTCCCTAGACTTACTGCTTGATTGTGAAAAAGTTGTAGACCTGCTGGTAGCAGTGTTTCAAGTCCAACTGCGCCAGCTGCAGCTGTTTCGAAGGGCAGGCGTTTACTTTCTTCGTCTTGGGGAGTGTGGAAGGATGAAATTACGTCTATTAATCCAGAATTTACAGCATCAATGATAGCTATTCGATCATTTTCTGATCTCAACGGCGGGGTTATCTTAAAAAAGCTTCTGTAATCTGCGATGTCGAATTCATTTAAAGTCATGTGGTGTATAGAAGTTCCTGCGGTGACTTTATGTCCATTTTTTTTCGCCCTGTCTAAAGCGGGAATTGAACGAGCGGTAGTTATCTGATCAAAATGATATTTAACTCCAGTTAATTCCACCAGAGCCATATCTCTGTCTAGAGCCATTCGTTCTGCAAGCGGGGTCACGCTTGGGAGCCCCCGCAAAGATGCAAACTTTCCCGAGGTTGCTGAAGTTTCATTTGAAAGGTCAGGATCTTGGGGGTGCCCAATTACTAGGGCATCCAAAGATTTTGCATAGCTTAATGCCCTTAATAGAATTTTAGAATTTTTGACTACGTTATTGAAATCTGTAAACGCAACGGCACCTGCATCCTTCAGAAAGCCTATTTCCGTCATTTCACGTCCAGCGCGTCCTTTTGTCAGAGCTACCATGTGAAATACGTTCACAGGGCACACCTCCTGGGCTCTCCTACGTATAAATTCCAAAACCTCTGGTGTATCTATTGCTGGGTTTGTGTCTGGTCGTGTAACTATCGTTGTAACGCCGCCTGCAGCTGCAGCTGCTCCTGCTGACTTGTAACTTTCTTTGTGTCGCTCTCCTGGCTCACCAACTTTTACGCCAAGATCAATTAATCCCGGGCTAATATATTGACCCCGGCAATCAATAGTTTCATCGGCTTGTGATTTGGGAATAATTATGCCGTCTTCAAACATAACTTCACCATCCGAAATAGTCTCTGTCACAGGATCAATCACTTTTGCATTTGTCAGAAGTGTTTTCATTCAATTAGCCATGATAGTCAGATTTGTGATTTCTTGCCAAAAGGTGCATTGCAGCCATTCTTATCGCGACTCCCATTTCGACTTGTTCTTGAATAACTGATCTATTGATATCATCAGCTAATTCACCATCTATTTCAACGCCTCGGTTCATTGGACCTGGATGCATAACTATTGCATCTTCTTTAGCATGAGAGAGTTTTTCTTTATTAAGCCCATAACGGTAGTAGTACTCTCTTTCAGAAGGTATAAAGCCACCGTCCATCCGTTCTTTCTGCAACCTAAGCATCATTACTACATCTACATCCTTTAATCCAATTCGCATGTCTTGGTATACTTCGACACCTAATTCACTAATTTCAGACGGCATCAGGGTTGGTGGACCTATTAATCTCACCCGATTTTCCATTTTTCCAAGTAAAATAATGTTAGAGCGAGCGACCCTTGAATGCGCAATATCTCCGCAAATTGCTATGCTTAATCTGTGTAATCTTCCTTTGGCACGGCGGATTGTTAAAGCATCAAGAAGCGCTTGGGTAGGGTGTTCGTGCCGCCCATCTCCTGCATTTAAGACAGAACATTTAACTTTTTGAGCAAGTAAATCTACTGCACCAGATTGAGGGTGCCTGACAATTAAAAGGTCAGGTTGCATCGCATTTAAAGTAAGTGCAGTGTCAATAAGCGTTTCCCCTTTCTTAAGCGAACTTGCCTCCATAGATAAGTTCATAACGGTTGCGCCCAATCTTTTTCCTGCTAACTCAAAACTCGCTTGAGTTCGCGTCGAGTTTTCAAAAAACATATTAATTTGAGTAAGCCCTTTCAAAGATTCGGCTCTTTTGTTCTGGGATCGGTTTAATTGAACGTATTTTTCAGCTAGATCTAAAATTTCAACTATTGCTTCCGGGCGCATAGGTTCGATACCCAGCAAATGTTTTTCCTTAAAACCCATTTAGAACTCTCTGTAATTAAATAAGCTCATAATCATACCTCAATACACAAACAAGAGCTTATTATAAATTGTTATCTGTATGCAGTTTTACTTTTGCAAAAGATTTATTAACTTTGAATTATGGATTCGAAGAACGAAATGACAGATGCTTTGGAGTTTTTGAAGTGGCAGCTAGAGCTCGGGGTCGATGAAAATATTGGAAATATTCCATTGGATAGATTTTCTGATCTGTCACAAAAGGATGAGATTAAAATAGAAACACCGATTTCTATCGAACAAAAAATGCCAAATATAAACAGGGCAATTAATGAGGCTGAAAGTCGGGCAGGTCAGAGTAAAACATTGGATCAGTTAAAAAATTCATTAGCCAATTATGAGTTTTGTGATTTAAAAAAAGGCTCTAGAAATTTAGTTTTTTCATCTGGAGACCCAAATGCGCAAGTTATGATTATTGGTGAGGCACCTGGAAGAGAAGAGGACATTCAGGGCGTTCCTTTTGTTGGTAGGGCTGGACAGCTTTTAGATAAGATGCTCAGGCCAATTGGTCTTACCAGGAACAAAGACCAGCTAAATGATAAATTAATCAACACTGCCTATATATGTAATGTTATTCCATGGAGACCACCCCACAACCGCGACCCAAATTCTGACGAAATAGAAATGATGCTACCATTTTTGAAAAGGCATATATCTTTTGTTCAACCCAAAATTATTGTGGCCTTGGGAAATATTAGTTGCAGAGCTCTAATCGGTAAAACGGGTATAACAAAATTGAGAGGCAATTGGTTTGATTTCGATGAAATCCCACTAATGCCAATGTGTCACCCGGCATATTTACTAAGAAATAATACAGCCAAAAAAGATGCTTGGTCCGATTTGTTAAAAATTAAGACAAAACTAGAGGACTTAACATGAGTATTAATGAAAGAAAAAGTTTTATACCCGTGCGGATTGCCGTATTGACGGTGTCAGACACGCGCTCATTGGCAGAAGACAAAAGTGGTTCAGTTCTCGTTGAAAGAATAGAAACTTCAGGTCATCAAATTGTTGGTAGAGAAATTATCGAGGATGACAGACAACAAATTAGATCACAGCTGGAAAATTGGATTAGAAGTGAAAATATCGATGTGATCATATCCACAGGGGGAACTGGTCTCACAGGACGGGATGTAACAGTAGAGGCACACCGCGATGTCTATGAAAAAGAAATTGATGCATTTAGCACAATTTTTTCAATAGTTAGTATGAAAAAAATTGGAACATCAGCCATCCAATCTCGCAGCACTGCTGGTGTTGCTGGTGGAAAGTATTTGTTTGCTTTACCCGGTAGCCCTAATGCCTGTAAAGATGCTTGGGATGAAATTTTAGTAAAGCAATTAGATTTTAGACATGAGCCCTGTAATTTTGTAGAAATAATGCCAAGGTTAGAAGAGTATTTAAAAAGAAAATAGTCAAAGGAATAGTGTTTAAGCCTTGGAATTCAAAGTTTTTCCCCTAGATCTGAATTAATCGAAATAAAAATTCCTGTGGTTTTAGGAGCGAAGCAACATCGTTGCTTCTGGTTTATCAGGAAAAATGAAAGATGGACTTATGCGTTTTTTTCGACAGGCCCTTATAGGGTTAACACTTTTAACGCTTTCGGTAGGCATTTTAGCTTACGCTGGTAACCTTATTAAAGACGCTTTGAGTGAACGGTTTGCACAAGAAGCGAGAGTTTCGCAGCCGCGTGAGCGTACTTTCGCTGTAAACGTTGTAGTAGCAGAGCCCAAAGCAATAACTCCCCAACTTGAAGCGTTTGGAGAAATAAAAAGTCGTCGAACGCTAGATCTAAGGCTCGCTTTGGGGGGAAAAGTAACACGCCTCTCAGAGAATTTTGTGGATGGGGGTCAAGTAAAATCTGGTGAAAAGCTAGTTGAAATTGACGACGCTGATGCACAATCATTTTATTTAAAAGCACAAGCTGATATTATGGATGCGCAGGCAGAGGTTGAGGATGCCGAACGCGCGCTTCTTCTGAGCCATGACGAGCTAGAAGCTGCACTTAAGCAGTCAAATTTGAGAAAAACGGCCTTGTCTCGTCAACAGGACTTACAGGTTCGAGGAGTGGGAACAAAGGCCGCGGTTGAAGCTGCAGAACTTGCATTATCTTCCGCGGAGCAATCTGTTTTGAATAGGCGTAGTGCAATTGACCAGGTTAAGGCTCGTGGAGCTAGTGCAGCAACACGATTAATAAGAAGTCAACTTGCGTTAGACGATGCAGCTCGGCGTTTAGAGGACACAAAATTATTTTCTAAATTTGATGGCGTTCTAAGTGACATTACATTAGTCGAAGGTGGTATTTTGGGTGCTAACGAACGCATTGGGCGTTTAATCGATCCTAACTCGCTAGAGGTAGCTTTTCGAGTTTCAACTGAGCAATATAGTAGGCTTTTGAATGAAAACGGTCAGCTAATAAATGCCCCCGCTACTGTATCACTTAATCTTATGGGATCGGAAATAACTACAAATGCATTGCTAGAAAGAGATAGTGGTTCCGTAGCTGAAGGGCAGACGGGAAGGCTCTTGTATGCTAAATTGGACAAAGCCATAGGGTTTAAGCCGGGTGACTATGTGGTAGTGAAGGTGGATGAACCTGAACTTAATTTTGCCATAAACTTACCTGCGTCGGCGCTTAACGCGGATAATCAAGTCCTTATATTGAATGATGAAGAGCGTCTCGAAAACGTAGATGTGTCTTTGTTACGGCGTCAAGGTAATAATGTGATAATCCGGTCACGCGATTTGCCTGGAAAAGAAGTAGTTGCCCAGAGATCCCCACTTTTAGGTACTGGCATAAAAGTAAGAGCTGTCAGGTCAGGCGAAGCAGAAAAGCCGCCAAAGTCTCCGGAAATGTTAGAATTGACTGATGACAGACGGCAAAAGCTAATTAAATTTATTGAAAACAATAAATGGATTCCAAAAACTGCAAAAGAACGGACTATTGGAAAATTGAAAAAGGAAAAAGTTCCCGCTGAAATGGTGAACCGTATCGAAAGCCGTATGGGAGGATGATGATATGACCCGATTATCACCTCAAGCTGCAAATGGTATATTGTCATATTTTACTCGCCATAAAACTATGGCTAATTTGCTTTTGGTAATTTTGATAGTTGCTGGACTTTTGGCGCTGCCAAAAATGCGTTCGCAATTTTTTCCTGATATAATAATTGATAATATAAACTTGAGTATTGTGTGGAAAGGCGCCGGTGCTGAAGATGTCGACGCTGCTATTGTCAGAGTTTTAGAGCCGGTTTTACTTGGCGTTGATGGGGTTAGCGGTGCGAACAGTACTTCAAACGAAGGTCGGGCACGAATATCTCTTGAATTTGAACCTAGTTGGGACATGACAAGAGCAAAAGCGGATGTGGAAACAGCTTTGGATAGTGTCACTTCTTTACCACAAGATAGTGAAGATCCCACGATAATTAGAGGTAGGTGGAGTGATCGTGTAACCGATGTAGTAATTTCTGGCCCTGTAGCAGTGGGTCAGTTGGGATTATTTGCTGACGAGTTTGTTATGAGGCTTTTTGCTGCAGGTGTAACACGAACAACCATGAGGGGGATGGTTGCTCCTGAAACCGTTGTAGCCGTACCTACATCAAATCTGATTATGCACGACATTACTATGCAAGAAATCGCTAGGGCAATCTCAGAGGAAGTAAGTGCAGATCCTGCTGGTGATGTGGAAGGTGCAAACGCTCGGGTAAGAACAGGCGTTGAGAAGCGACAAGCTAAGGATATTCAATCAATTGTTTTACGTTCAAATTCTGATGGTTCAAAACTTACGATTGCTGATGTTGCTGAATTAAATGTTAATGGAATAGACAGGGAACGAACTTACTTTGTTGGAACTAATCCCGCTATTAGCATAAGGGTTGATCGTAACCAGCAAGGTGATGCCATTGATATTCAACATAAAGTTGAAAGTATTGCTAGGGATTTAGAAGCTACATTACCAGAAGGTACGAAATTAGAATTAATCCGTACTCGGGCCGAGACTATATCCAGCCGACTTAACATGCTTCTAGATAATGGGCTAATGGGACTTGGTCTTGTCGTTACACTATTGTTTTTATTTCTCAACACCAGAACAGCTTTTTGGGTAGCTGCAGGTATCCCAACGGCGATGCTGACAGCAATAGCTTTGATGTATGCTGCAGGTATCACCATAAACATGATTTCTCTCTTTGCTCTTATTATAACGTTGGGCATAGTTGTTGATGATGCAATTGTAGTTGGTGAGCACGCTGATTCTCGCGCCAGGTCCGGATTGCCTCCCATTGTGGCGGCTGAAACGGCCGCACAAAGAATGTTTATGCCTGTTTTGGCAGCAACGATGACAACAGTAATTGCATTTTTTGGCTTAGTTGCGATAGGAGGTCGGTTTGGGGATCTTATTGCTGACATTCCGTTTACTGTTAGTGTGGTTCTCTTGGCATCTTTGGTTGAATGTTTTCTTATCTTACCCAACCATATGGCACATTCTATTACCAATAATTCACAAATTAAATGGTATGACCGTCCAAGTTATGTGGTAAATATTGGTTTTGTTTGGTTTCGAGAAAATATATTCCGCCCATTTATAAAGGTGGTCATCCGTGCTCGGTATGTTGTTTTAGCTGGCACATTGCTTGTGCTAGCATCACAAGTTGTTTTATTTATCAACGGATCAGTAACATGGCGATTTTTTAATGCGCCTGAGCAATCTTCGGTTACCGGAAACTTTGCAATGGTTAATTCAGCCACACGCGCCGATACACTCGCAATGATGAAAATATTACAAACTACAGTTGATGAACTTGCAGTTGAGTATGAAAAAGAACACGGACGTAATCCAGTAAAGTATGTTTTGGCCGAATTAGGTGGTAACTCAGGACGTGGTCTTTCTGGTACAGAAAATAAATCTATTGATTTATTAGGTGGAATTTCTATTGAACTTATTGATGCAGATTTACGGTCTTACTCTAGTTTTTCTTTTGTTGGAGACTTACAAGATAAGATTGTACGCCATCCGCTTCTTGAAGCAATATCTTTTAGAGGCTGGCGTTCTGGGCCTGGCGGTGATGCATTAGATATTCAGTTTTACGGGGCTGATGCTGTTACCCTAAAAAATGCAGCAGAAGCTTTAAAAACTGAACTAGAAGCTTTCTCAGTGGTTTCTGCACTAGAGGACGATTTAGCTTACGATAAAGAGGAGATTATTTTAGAATTAACTCCTCAGGGTAAAGCTTTGGGCTTTACCATTGATACTCTGGGCGTTGTTTTGCGAAATCGTTTGAATGGTGTTGAAGCAGCCTCATATCCTTTGGGGCCACGCAGCGCGACTATTCGCGTTGAACTGCCCGAAGGGGAATTAACTTCAGATTTTCTGGAAAGAACACAGCTCAGGGCAAACAGCGGAATTTATGTGCCGCTAGCTGACATTGTAAGTGTTCAGAGAAAGGTTGGCTTCTCAACCGTGCGACGGGAAAATGGAATCAGACTGATATCTGTTACTGGCGATGTGTCAGAAGATAACCCTGAAGAAGCAGAACAAGTTTTTGACGCTCTCAAAAAAGAAATTTTGCCAGAGATTGCCACGGTGAACCAGGTTGAATGGCGTATGTCAGGGTTAGCAGAGCAAGAACAAGATTTTCTCAATGATGCGCGCGTTGGTATGATTTTGACACTCCTAGGTATTTATCTTGTTTTAACTTGGATATTTGCTAGTTGGACAAGACCGTTTGTTATTATGTCAATAATTCCATTTGGCCTGGTAGGAACTATATATGGGCACTTCATCTGGGATGTTCCCATGTCAATGTTCACAATTGTGGGATTAATTGGAATGACTGGGATAATAATTAATGACTCTATAGTTTTGATCTCCACAATAGATGAATATTCAAAAGAAAGAGGGATAATACCATCGATCATTGATGGATCAGTCGATCGTTTAAGACCTGTTTTACTAACAACATTTACGACTGTTTTGGGTCTTGCACCACTATTATACGAGCGCTCAACTCAGGCTCAATTTTTAAAACCAACGGTTATTACTTTAGTTTATGGGCTTGGCTTTGGACTATTGATCGTTCTATTGGTTATTCCCGCTCTAGTAGCGATGCAGGAAGATATAAAGCGTTTTAGGAAAGCTTATTTATTCGCTCTTCGGTCCCAAAATAAATTTATTCAACGCTCATTTGTTAGCTTAACTTCAGCAATTATTTTATGGGGTGGATTGACCTTAGGCTTTATGCTTATTACGGGATCGTTAGCGCCATTTCTTAGTGATTTGAGTTTAATCCAAACCCTTCCAGGGACCATGTTATCTGCTTTGATTTTGTTTATCAGTGGTTCATTTTTATTGATATCGGTCTTTGCTTTAGTGGGATATTTCTTATTTTGGAGATCCAGAACTTTGCTGGAGATTTAACAACCCTTCTGTTCTATAACCTGACCTTCGTCGAAATGAGTTATTGTAATTAAATCGCTGCTTATTTTAATTTGTGATTTGTCATACCACTCGCCTCTGGCAGAGACAATTTTTCCTGGAATAATTAGCTTGGGTTGTTCGATAATAAGAACATTACGATAATTCTCAATGGAAAAAAATATGTAAGAGCCTGCTTTTTCTAAGTAGGGAATATCTGCCTTGATCTTAAAATTGTTTGGTCCAAAAGTGATAATACAGCGAGCGTTTTTTTTACCAAGATCAGAAGGCGAAATTGGTAAATTGGCTAATGCTGCTAACAAATCAGTATTTATATTTTTAGATATGATTTTTAATCCAGTTTCGGCCGTGAACTCAACGGGGATACAGACATCATAACAAACACCAATACTTCCCTTAATTTTTAAATTTAAAGGATCAGAACCTACTTCCGCTTCTATCACTATTGGAAGTATGACTTCATTTTCGTATCCTATGGTTTCAAAGCCAGATGAGCCAAACACGTTTGGGCTTGGCCAAAGAATATTCAGGCCGCGTATATTTAGCGAACCTTCAAAATCAAACTGAGGTTTTAAACCCATCGGTCCTGGGGTATGCCAATATGTTTTCCATCCTTCGTGGAGCGAAATCCTGAGCCCGTGTACTATCGAACCGTCTGACTTTTCCCACCCTTCTAATATTTCTATTTTTTTGAGACCATCTCCAATTGCTATGGAAGTGCTCAAAATAAATAAAAGTAGGGGTGCCAGAAATCTCTTCATATCTTTTTTTAATTGATTTTATTGTATTGCCAACCTTTATCAAAAGAATAAATTAACTTTTGTGCATTGAGAGAACTAATATGTTCAAAATTGATTTAAATGATCTTAGTGGGAAAATTTTATTAGCAACCCCGGCCATGAACGAGGGTATTTTTAAAGACACCGTGATTTTTCTTTGTTCGCACTCGGAAGATGGTGCAATGGGAATAATAATAAATAAACCTCTTAAAGCTCTTTCTTTTTCATCCATTTGCACAGATTTAAAGATTGAAGATGATGTTGCTTTAGAGTTACCAATTCTTTTTGGAGGTCCAGTTGAAAAGAATAGAGGCGTAGTTTTGCATTCTAAGGATTATAATTCTGAAACAGAAACTATAAAATGTACCTCTACTTTATCAATGACTGCGTCATTTGATATTTTATCTGATTTAGCAAAAGGTTTAGGACCAATTAATGCACTCTTGGCGTTGGGCTACGCAGGCTGGGCACCGGGTCAATTAGAGAGTGAATTAGCTAGTAATTGCTGGATGTTTGGAAAACTAGATGATGAAGAAATTTTCAGTATTAACTTTGAAAAAAAGTGGTCGAATTCACTGAAAAATAGTGGTGTTGAGCCTTCAAAAATTTCATCTAATTTTGGAACTGCCTAAGTTATACTTTATTACTTGGGTGCAGCAGCTCTTTTAAGGCGATCATTTATTGCTATCCCAATTCCTTCTTCCGGGATTGGTGACACGGCGATTTTTTCAGCGCCCATTTCGTCGAGCTTATGCAAGCAATCAAATAAATTTGCGGCAGCTTCAATTAAATTTTCTGTTCGTGATAAATTTAGATCACAAATAACTTTACCAAACCCAAGACTTACTTCTTTATTTTTGAACACTTTACTATTCAAGCGGATTGAACCTTTTGGAGCATAGTGGGAAGAAAGTTGTCCAGGTGCAGATATTTCTCCATCCAATGCTTTCTTTTTTAGATCTAAGCTCAGTATTTCTGATATATCAGCTTCATCTATTGCCCCAAATCTCAAAATACGTGGATCCGGCAGGAAGCTAATTATAGTACTTTCAAGTCCAATTTCTGATGAACCACCTGAAACAATCCCTTCAATTTTTTCATTTAATTTTGAAATAACATGTTCTGCTTTCGTTGCACTTACAGAGCCTGATGGATTTGCTGAGGGGGCTGCGATTGGTGTGTTTGCAAGTTTGAGAATTGACTGAGCAATAGAATGTGCTGGTATTCGAACAGCTACAGTTTGCAGTCCTGCCAATGCCAGAGAAGCAATTTTGCTATGTGGCAAAAGAGGCAGCACCATCGTTAAGGGCCCTGGCCAAAATTTTTCTGCAACCGTTTGGGCTTCAGAACTCCACATTGCGAAAGCTTGTATCTGCTCAATAGAAAAGCAGTGGATTATGAGCGGATTGAAACTTGGGCGTCCTTTTGCTTGAAAAATTTTGGCTACGGCAAGATTGTTTGTGGCATCTGCACCAAGACCATAAACTGTCTCGGTTGGAAAAGCTAAAGTCCCGCCAGTTTCAATAAGTTTGCTTGCTTTCAATAAATCAGGTTTTGATGTGTTGAAAATTTTTGTTTGCAATTTATTACTCTATGACGTTGCGTTCTATTTGAAGCTATTTTGAAGTCTGAAGTATGCGCATTAGATTATTAATTAAATCTTTATGCAACTTTTGCCAAGTAAAGATGACAACATATATTGGAGAATTTTAATGGTATATCGCGCTTGCACTGAGGATTTCGAATATATTTTAAAACACGTTGTTAATTATGATTTGGTTTCTGCTACTGATAAATTTTCTGAAGCTTCGAATGAAACTGTTTCAGCTATTTTGGGTGAAGCTGGTCGTATGTGTGAAGAAAAATTATCCCCACTGCAGCGATTAGGGGATTTGCATCCAGCAAAGCTTCAAAATGGAGTTGTGAGAACCTCTCCGGGTTTCGACGTTGGTTATAAAGCTATTGCTGAGGGTGGCTGGGTTTCAACATCAGCCGATCCTCAATATGGTGGAATGGGATTACCTTTAACGATTACAACCGCTGTCAACGAGATGATGGCATCTGCTTGTCTATCCCTACAACTCAATCCTTTGATGACCCAAGGTCAAATAGAGGCTTTAGAAAACCATGCATCAAAGATGATCAAGGATATTTATTTACCAAAACTTATTTCTGGTGATTGGTGTGGGACAATGAATTTGACGGAACCTCAAGCTGGATCTGATGTTGGTGCATTATCGTCAAAAGCTACTAACAACGGTGATGGATCTTTTGCGATCACTGGACAAAAGATTTACATTTCTTGGGGTGATAATGATTTCTCGGAAAATGTATGCCATTTGGTTTTAGCAAGATTACCAGAAGGCAAACCTGGAACAAAAGGTATTTCACTGTTTATTGTCCCAAAATTTATTCCTGATCAATTTGGCAATGCTGGTGTAGCAAACAGATTAAAGGTTGTAAGTCTTGAGCATAAATTAGGGCTTCATGGATCTCCAACTGCAGTGATGCAATATGAGGGAGCTACAGGTTGGTTGATAGGCGAACCTCATGATGGAATGCGCGCCATGTTTACGATGATGAATAATGCTCGATTAGGTGTTGGTGGACAAGGAATAGGGGCGGCCGAGGGAGCTTACCAACATGCGCTTGCTTATGCAAAAACAAGGAAGCAAGGTGCTGTCAGTGTGGCAAAAGGAATTGGCACAATTTTAGATCATGCAGATGTTCGACGAATGCTTGTTACAATGAAAGCTGATATTTTTGCCGCCAGGTCTTTAGCTTTAGCCACAGCTGTTTCAATAGATTTAAGTAATGCGTCAAATGATGAAAGTTGGAAATCTCGAGCGGCTTTCCTTACTCCAATAGCTAAATCTTTTGGTACTGAAACAGGTTGTCGTGTAGCCGAGCTTGGAGTGCAAGTGCACGGTGGGATGGGGTTCATTGAGGAGAGTGGAGCAGCACAATATTATCGTGATGTAAGAGTGACCGCTATTTATGAAGGAACAAATGGTATCCAAGCTATGGATTTGGTTGGGCGCAAATTAATGGATGGAGGGCAGGCAGCCTATTCTTTAATTGAGGAGATGCAGGCTACAATTAAAAATTGTCCAGCAGATTTTTCTTCTATGGCAGAGCCGGTTCATCTGGCCAGTGAGGCTCTTCGAGAGGCCATCAGTTGGATGTGTGAGCAGAAAAATATAAACGACCGGTTCGCTGGTGCAGTACCTTTTCTGAATGCGTTTGCAAGAGTTTTAGGAGGCTATTTTCATTTAAAAAGTGCAAGTCAAGAGGGTCGTACAGGTGTGAGAACAAAATTAGCTCGATTTTATATATTTAATTTAATGCCAGAATATATTGGATTATTGAGCCAAGCAAAACAGGGCTGTGAAGATTTATATTCCTTTTCAGCCGATGAATTGTTGGAAGCTTGACTTTGGATTATCCGTGGAAATCGGCTCCGTTGATTGGCGAACCGATCGAGGTTTCAGAAGGGATTTTCTGGTTTCGCTTACCTCTTCCAATGGCCTTAGATCATGTAAATGTTTATGCAGTGGATGAAGGTGATAGTTGGACAATAATAGATACGGGATTTTGGTCAAAAAAAACAATATCTATTTGGCTCTCAATAGTTGAAGAATATTTCAGTAATAAACCAATAAGCAGAGTTATTGTAACGCATCACCATCCGGATCATGTAGGTTTGGCAGGTTGGTTTCAAAAAGAATTGAAGGCTGATCTTTGGATGACGAGGACAGCATGGCTTATGGCGCGTATGTTAAGATTAGATTATCAAAAATTACCAACAGAGGAGACGGTTAATTTTTGGCGCAAAGCAGGTATGGATGACGTAACTTTGAAGGACCGTACATCAGGTAAGCCCTTCAATTTTGGAGATTCTGTTTATGAAATGCCACTTGGATATAGACGTATTATAGATAATGAAAAAATTATTTTAGGTAATCGTTCTTGGATTGTAAGAGTTGGAAACGGCCATGCTCCTGAGCATGCAACGCTGTGGTGCGAAGATGAGCCATTAATAATTGCTGGTGATCAAATAATTTCATCAATCAGCCCAAATTTGGGAGTATATGCAACTGAACCAGAGGCCGACCCGGTCGAAGATTGGATAACGAGTTGTGAATCTTTTTTACCATATGCAAATGACGAACAACTTGTTTTACCAGGACATAAATTACCTTTTTGTGGTCTTCCGCATAGATTGAAGCAACTTATAGAAAATCACCACAGTGCACTTTCTCGGCTTGTTGAGTTTCTGAAAGAGCCCCAAACTTCAGTTGGCTGTTTCTCAACGCTTTATAACAGAAAAATTTCCCAAAATGAATATGGTCTCGCATTAGTGGAAGCGGTTGCACATTTAAACCATCTGCACAGGAAAAAAATAATTAGTCGTGAGATTAATAGTGATGGAGCATATGTTTATCGCTTGAATCGTGATTAAAAAAATAATTTAGTGGTTTAAACTCTGTAAAAATTTTATTAATGATCGAAACGGCGATAGTTTGCAAATTTAAGGGAAAGATGATGTCTGAACACAAGCATGGATCTATGGATACAAAGGATCAAGAAAAGGCATTTGCTGGTTTTGTAAAAGTCAGTACAAATACTGCAATAGTCTGTATTGTTTTGCTGGTCTTGGTGGCCCTGATCAACGCCTAAATTATACTGGTGGACGATTAAACAAATATCAATATTACTAAGATTTAAAGTCATAAAATTTCAAAACATTGACAGTCATAAAATCAAGTTTACGGTTCTTATTGTGAGCTATTAATAAAAAAGAGTGTTTTGTTGTCTAAAAATTCTTGGGAAAAAAGCAAGATCATTGGTCCAGACCTAGCAAATGAGCATTTAACCGCTTCTGTAGCAGGCATTAATCATTTGGGTGAGACATCAAACATCTCTGTTGTAACCGAGAAGCCTCTCACCATTTATCTAAATTCACAAGAGATTGTTACTGCAATGACGATCGGTGACTATCCCACTCTTCTTGCGATAGGGTATTTGAAAAACCAGGGGATGCTTCAACAAGCTGATCAAATCACGTCTGTTGACTTTGAAGAAGATCTAAATGTCGTTGTAGTTAGGACCAAACGTGAGACAGATTATGAGGAAAAATTATCTCGTAAAGTAAGAACAAGTGGGTGTGCAGTTGGAACCATCTATGGTGACATAATGGATGGGATACAGGATATCAAATTACCATTTTTAGAAATGAAAGTATCACACCTTTACGGCCTCTCTAAAAAAATAAATCTAATTCCTTCATTGTATCTTGAGGCGGGAGCAATCCATGGAACCGTTCTTTGTAAAGAAGATGTTCCCTTGGTTTACATGGAAGATGTGGGCCGCCATAACGCAGTAGATAAAGTTGCGGGTTGGATGTTTGAAAATGACCGTTTCGGTGGAGATAAAATTTTATATACAACTGGTCGGCTTACTTCTGAAATGGTAATAAAAACTGCTTTGATGGAGATTCCAATACTGGTGTCGCGCTCAGGTTTTACAGCATGGGGTGTGGAGTTGGCTAACGACTTGGGTATGACTTTGATCGGTAGAATGCGTGGTGAACGATTTTTTTGTTTAGCTGGAAGAGAACGTTTGCTGTGGGATATTGAGACTTCTAATTCCGAAAGTGTTGCTGAACCTAAAAATTTGGACCTCAAATGACATGAGTGCTCTGGGTGTTATATTAGCGGGTGGGCAGGCACAAAGAATGGGTGGTATTGACAAGGGCAGGTTGAAAATTGGCGAAGCTTCTATTCTTGAAATTATAAATAAATGTTTAAGTTTCCAGTTAGATAAGATCGTTCTGAACGCAAATGGAGATCTTACCAGGTTCTCAGACTTAGAAATTGATGTTATTCCCGACACAATCAAAGGATATGTTGGTCCATTAGCTGGAATCCTATCGGGGATGCGGTTTGCCAAAAAAAACGGTTTTACCTCAATTTTAACGGTTGCCTCTGATACCCCATTTTTTCCGATGGATTTAGTAAGTAAATTATCGAATACGGATATAAAGGAACAAGCGTTAATTTCTATTGCTGCGACAGAGCAAAACAATAAATTAATAAGACACCCAACTTTTGGATCTTGGTCGGTCTCACTGGCTGATGATTTAGAAAAAAATATTCAATCTGGTCTACGGAAAATAGTCTTATGGGCTGATAAACATTCCGCTAGGACAGTTTTGTTTCCTTCAGTTGAATATGATCCATTCTTCAATATCAACACTCAAAGTGACTTAGAGGAAGCTCAGAGAAGGATTAAGGCATTTTGAAAGTCTTTGGAATCACAGGTTGGAAAAACTCGGGGAAAACCCATCTAATGGAACGCCTTGTTGCCGAGTTCAAAAGCCGGAATGTGATTGTTTCTACAATCAAGAATGCTCACCATGGTTTTGATGTTGACCAGCCTGGTAAAGATAGTTTCAGGCATAGGCAGGCTGGTGCCCAAGAAGTTCTCGTCGCATCAGAAAAGCGTTGGGTTCTAATGCATGAGAATACTACTGATTTCAAACCCAGCCTTACAAATCTTATCAACAAATTATCAAAAGTTGATTTAGTGTTAATCGAAGGATTTAAAGAGGATAAGCATCCTAAGATAGAAGTCGTTAGGCAAACCCGCGGTCAAAGCTTAATTGCAGAAAACGACCCAACTATTTTGGCCGTGGCAACTGATGTCGAATTAACCATCGACAAAACTTGTTTAGATCTTAATGACACAATTGGTATTGCTAATTTTATAGGAATTCATCTTGAGCTTTGACCGTATTGTCGTGGTAGATTGGTCTGCCCGCTCTACTCCTTCTCCAAAGACACCCACGAAGGACGCAATTTATATTTGCCATTCGACTAACTTGGAAATTCAAAATACGGAATACTTTCGAACTCGGCAAAAAGCTTTAAATTTTGTTGAAAAACTCATTAAAAATTCCTTAGCCTACCAAGAACGAATTTTTATTGGGTTTGATTTCTCGTTTGGGTACCCGGCAGGCTTTTCTAAGAGTGTTACCTTTTCTCCAGATCCGTTTTCTATCTGGGAACTTTTAAAACGGGAGATCTCTGATGGTTGCGATAATTCCAATAATAGATTTAAAGTGGCACAGATATTAAACTCAAAGTTTAATGGAATAGGCCCTTTTTGGGGTTGCCCACAAAATTTACACCTGGATGGGTTGCCGCATAAAGGTACTGAGCGGTCAGGACATGGATTAAGTGAGTTTAGGCTCTGTGAAAAATATGCAAAGTCAGCTCATAGTGTTTGGAAGTTGTTTACAACCGGCGCTGTGGGTTCACAGAGCCTAATGGGCATACCGCACCTTCAAGAATTGAGAGAAAAATTTAATAGAAACTTATGTATTTGGCCTTTTGACCAGGACTTTAATTCTGCTCAAATAGTTTTGGGTGAAGTTTACCCAAGCCTTTTTAAGTTTCCACTAGATATTGAAATAAAATCTAACGCTAAAGCAATTTGCCATGATATTACAGATGCTTATCAAACCTATAGAACAGTTGAAAATTTACTTAATTTAAATAGAGAAGGGAGATTGCTGCCTATCCTACCCTATAAATTTAAGGAGCAAATTTTGGAAGAGGGCTGGATTGTTGGCTTAAGCTTTGACAAGCTGAAAATATGAGCCCAAAGAACAAATTAAAAAATGATTGTTTTGCGTTACCACAGGGAGTGGATTGGACACCTTTGGATAATGCTTTGTTGCATTTGGGGAATAGTCTAACGCCCATTGTTGAGACAGAAGTCCTACCGATTGATTTGTCTGTAGGACGGAACTTAGCCAGTGATTTAAAAGCAGTTTCCGACTCTCCACCTTTCTCA
>ENA-ORDR01000181-ORDR01000181.1-marine-metagenome-genome-assembly--contig:-NODE-181-length-32407-cov-8.300062_pt1 | contig 32407 bp, 29 predicted proteins | sample MGYA00240993_ERZ508538 | MGnify/ENA primary metagenome ERZ508538 (study PRJEB26207, sample SAMN05421999) | marine metagenome | isolation source: Monterey Bay, California, USA | place: USA:Monterey Bay... | reverse complement strand
AGAATTGGGCTAAGGAAGTCATGCTAGAGACTTGGCAAGAGCATATGGATGGTGTGAGGACTGAGGTGAAGGTTGATTTGCCTTAGTTGTTAACTGGTCTTACATTACCAATACTTAAATAAAATACTGAGGGATCAATGCAATGGTGTATACTTTTTTGATTGATTTTGAAAGGGAATTTATCAGTTGGATATCAAAGTAAGACTATTTTTCTTCTCAGTTCTTGTTTCATTGGGTAATTTAAGCCTTGCCTCTGTTATTGAGCAAAGTAGCTCGCCTGTTTTTCATACAAAGTCTCATGAGTGCGGTGACTCCATTCTTCAGGTAGGTGAGCAGTGCGATGACGGTGGACAATTCAACGGTGACGGTTGCGATTCCAGCTGCCGCGTTGAGTGGGGTTATTTCGAGTGTGGAGTTGGCTCAACTGACTCCTGTGGTGAAATATGCGGTGACGGTATAAAGATCACTGCTGAAGCTTGTGATGACGGTAACATTTTGAATGGCGATGGTTGCAGCGCCGAATGTAAAATCGAAACGCCCCTTACTTTTGATTGCGCCCTAGAGAATGATCAGAAACAGCGAGATGCTTTTCCAAATTACATCTCACCTAGGGCAAATGGAGAGCGCTCCCTTACTTCTGGGCGGCAATCTTTTGATACTAACTTCGAGCCAATCCTTGAGCAAGTTCCACATTGCAATGGATTACCGTGGGCACTAGATGCAGTTAATCGCCATTTAATTGAATATCAATTTATAGTTGTTCTTGACAAAAGTTGGGTTGATTACTATGACCAGTATCAGCGTCACTTTTTAACTCAGGGTTATGAGTCTCTTGAGGATTCCCCAAAGATCCTTTTTGATCGGGCATCTTATTTGTTTGAAGCGCAGTTTGGTGTGCGAGTTGGCATTAGCCGCGTTATTGTTCTGGATACGCTTGAGCAAAAGTGCGCAGCAACCGGGGGTTACGTTGATGATGGCGTCGCTGACAATACAAATACTTCTACTGCGCTGGCTGAAAAAAATATAGTTAAATTACCCACAGAAATAGGTGTAGTTCGTTTGGGGATAGATCCACCTAATACTTACTGTGCTAGCTACTCAGGTATCGCACCTTGGCAAAATGAACTCCCTGTTTTAGTTAACACTGAAAATCCATTTTCTGGGGATAGTGGCTTGCTGCGCCATAGAGCCGCAGTGACCTTGGCTCATGAGTTGGCTCATTTTTTTGGCATTATGGTCACCCCTAATCACCCTCATCATTTGAATGCGCATGTAGCCAATGAAATTCCAGATATCATGGTTTGGAACGGCATACCAATTGAATCGGTTCGCCCCGATGGTATGTTCTTTAAATTTTTAACCGCCTGTACACCTGTCTATGATGAATATCTATGTGCTGGTGTTAAGGCAACTGCATCCTCATCCATCGCTACGCCTCTAATTTGCCTCGGGGATTCAGAGTGCTTAATTGACACCGATGCTGACGGATCGCCTGATGAATGTCCTGAGCCGTCTTCAATCTGTATAGCAGATGTCTTCCCACTAGACTCAAAAGAGAGCTTGGATACTGATAAAGATGGCATCGGCAACAACACTGACACTGATGATGATAATGACGGTGTTTTTGATGATGATGATGCTTTTCCTCTTGATCCTTTGGAGTCTTCAGATACCGATATGGATGGTGCCGGCGACAACAACGATGCTTTCCCAAATAACTCTCTATACACAATGGATAGTGATTCTGACGGTATGCCAGATAGTTGGGAGGTGAAGTATGGCTTAAATCCGAATGATCCAAATGATGCTAGTAGCGATAGAAACAACGATAGTATTACTGCTCTTGATGAATTTTTATCAGGTGGGGTACCATCAGGTGTTCTCGATTTAGATGGGGACGGCCAATACGACGCACTCACCGATGGTCTTATCCTGCTGAGAGGAATGTTTGGATTGGATGGCAATACTTTGGTAACTGGAGCCATTGCTTCCGGTGCTTTTTACACCGAGCCAGTGGATATCGAATCTCGTATTGCCACTCTGGGTGATCTCGCAGATATCGATGGCAATGGTGACATTGATGCTCTTACAGATGGATTGCTCACTCTGCGTTATCTATTCGGTTTACAGGGCGATACGCTCATTAATGGTATCGTGGCGAGTGATGCTACTAGAAAGACTGCAGAAGAGATTGAAGAACACTTAGAGACCTTAATGCCTGCGCTTTAGGTCCAACCAGTCAAATCAGGGCTAGAGAAATTGGGTCACTTGCTTACCTAGAATGAACAGCGAACTCCCTCTAAAAATTCAGTATCAATCCGCAACTTTTCCTCTGTCTTTTTCTGATGCCAAGGATACTTCGGTTTTACCCAGATATCTGGATTATGGTGTAACCAGCAGGTAGGTATTGCGAATTCGACATCCGGTTTACTTTTCGCTTTAGCAAATATTTCCCAGCAATGGCCAGAAGTACCAACTGATCTATCAAATATTTTAGTGATCTTTATTTCACCACTTTTAGAAATTGGGAATACTTTTTGACATGATTCCATAAATATGTCGTTGCTACACCAAGGTGCTTTAGGGGATAAAAGCTCGTACTTTTGGTTAAAACCGTTTTTATAATAGTAGACATCCATTGTTGTTGTGGGTGAAAAACAACCTTCGTGCACATTTGATGAAAGTTCAAGATTGCTAATATCTAGTTTTCCCGCGCATCCGCATAGGAGGACGACCCAAAGAACTGTATTTAGATTTCGAATTTGCACACTTTTCCTCCATAAAGAGGGAAGCATAACTGAACACCCCATCCAGAGAACGATACGTTTCAGTCTTTCCCTACAGTCACTTTATTGGGAGCAAAACCACCCTTTATTTTCCATTTATAGGCGTTGTTCACCAACAGATAATTTACCTCAGACGTCAAAATAACTTCATCGTTAGCACTGTATCTTGAGAAATTCATGTAAACCATCGCAGTCTTATCATCTTCGTAGATCAGCTCCAAGGAATTAATCTTAGAGTAACTCCAACCTTTACTTCTCAACCTTACAAAATCTACTGAGTCTCCGTATTTGTCATACACATTCTTCTCGTCTCCCATGAGCCAAAAAAATGGCGACCCTGAACCCTCATTCAAAGCATCAAGATCAGCATTGTTAAAATCTTCAACGTATTGGGCAACCGTCTGAATTGGGGTGACTGCGGGTGAGTCAAGATCATCATTGATTTCGACATCAATACTTATACATCCTGCCAACATCATAATTGTGACCACTAGTGTAAATAATCTAGTCATTTTTTATTGTTCCTTAAAAGGGTTGAAAGAGTATTATTTTTTTACTATCAGGTTTAAGACGAGTTGATCATGTTTTTTGGATTATAAATAAACTAGTTTTATGGATAACATACTAATAATATGAAAATAGCGATAAGCTTAAAGTTTTGACTAGTCATGATTACTACCTCAGTGGCCTACAACAATTACAACCAAAAATAATACCCGCTTTGTTTTAAAAAGTCAGATCAATATTTAAAGGTCATTTGATAGATCGCAGAATTTTGTGCACCATAGAATGATTAACTGCTATTTTAGATACGACTTAAGAGTAATCTTTCCCTGAGGCCAAGGATGAATAAGAACATAGACTGCGAACCCAGTAAGGCCATACTCAATTTCTATTTTCCTCTCATTTTAATAGCCATCCTACTCACTCCACTTTCTATTAATGCTGAGACAGAAAATAACTCAGGTTTCATTAACATTTCACGGTCTGAATACTTGAATAAATTGCAAGGATTTTGGCTTGGCCAAAATATAGCTAACTGGACTGGCTTAATTACCGAAATGGACAAAGTTGGAACACCTCAAACATTACCATTCTATACTGACAAGGATTGGGGGAAACCTGATCAGAAAGCTATTTGGGGGGAGTTCGTACCACACTCAAATACCATTGATTTTTACTTCGAGTACTCAGGAACACCCTGGGGAGCTGATGACGACACTGATATTGAGTATATGTATGCACACCTCCACGATCAGCTCAAGACTAGCAAACTGAGTGCAAAACAGATACGTGACGGATGGCTACATCACATTTACTCAGAAGAAGATGCGCCTCTATTTCAGAAGTTCCCAAACTCTAAGCCAATGACAGAGAATTTTTTGTGGGTATCTAATGAGCAAGCTAGAAAATTAATGGAAAAAGGCATAACTACCCCAGAGACTAGTGAGCCGGAAAACAATCGTTATCATATGATGATCGATGCTCAGCTAACGACAGAAATTTTTGGTTTACTAGCCCCTGTTCGGCCCGATGTAGCAATAGATATCGCTTACTTACCAGTTAGAGCAACTGCTAAAGATGACGCGGAATGGATTTCCCAGTTTTACATAGCAATGCACTCTCTAGCTTCTGTTGTCGACAAGTCACTAAATATAGCCGAACAAACACATTGGTTAGCGGAGAAATCAAGTAGGTACCTTCCTGCTAACTCGACTCCCGCCAAAATGTATGCATTTATAAAGGAGCATTATCTAAATAACCCCAACAAAGGTGACTGGGAAAGTACCAGAGATGCAATTTATCATCGCTATCAACTAGAGAGCACGGACGGATATATCTATAGAGAGCCCTTCGATGCTGGGATTAATTTTGCAGCAAGCCTCGTCAGTCTCTTTTATGGGCAAGGAGACATTGTTAGGACGATTCAAATAGGGTCTCTTGTTGGCTGGGATTCAGATAACCCAACTGCAACTTGGGGTGGATTATTGGGCTTTATGATTGGCCCCCAAGAGATCGCAAAAGCATTTAAGCAAACTAATTTATCAGACACTTACTGGATCCATCGAACTCGTCGTAATTTTCCTGATAAGACAGAGACTACCTTTGGTGAAGATAGTTTTAGCAGCATGGCTGAGCGAGAAATACGCACTCTAGACAGGGTGATTGTTGAGAGAATGAACGGTTCGATTAGCGCAGATAACCAATATTGGGTCATTCCAATTCACTAAAAAATATCTTTAGCTACGCCCAAAACGAGTATAAGATTAAAAGCCGTTTGAATACAGAAAGGCCTAGTTCTATGAAATATTTTGTCTTAACGTGCGCTCTTTTCTTCTCGACCATTATGGCATTTGCTGAGAATCACGACTCGGCTTTGATTATAGACGTGAGAACGCCTGCTGAATGGGAAACTGGGCATTTGACCGACGCCAAGCACATCGAATGGCAAGTGATTGACAAAAAAATTACAGACCTAACAAAGGATAAAAATACGACTATCTACGTCTACTGTCGCAGCGGAAATCGATCTGGAAAAGCGAAGAAAATCTTAGATCAACTAGGCTATACCAATGTTGTCAATGCCGGGGGCATAGGTGAGGCCGAAGCTTTTATTCAAACTCTAGAGAACTAAAATCGCTGGTGCGAAACACAGCATCTATGAAAAATGGTTTAAATTTTATCTAAGGCGATTTTTATATCAGCAATCAAGTCTTCCAGCGTTTCAATACCAACTGATAGGCGCACTAAACCGTCTACAATACCTATTTCATTTCTAATGGCTTCCGGGACTGAAGCGTGAGTCATAATCGCAGGATGCTCAATCAGACTTTCAACACCCCCTAAACTTTCAGCCAAAGAAAACAAATGAGTATTTTCTAAAAATGTCTTAGCGCTTGCCAACCCGCCCTTTAACACCACACTGATCATGCCACCAAAACCATTCATTTGCTGTTTGGCTAATTCATGCTGTGGATGACTTTGCAGACCAGGATAATAAACTTTCTCTATAGCTTCGTGTTGCTCGAGATACTGGGCAACCTGCATAGCGCTATCACAGTGCCTCTCCATTCTTATAGATAGAGTTTTTAAGCTTCTCATCACCAAGAAACTATCGAACGGGCTCATAATGGACCCAATAGCATTCGACAAGTAGAACATTTGCTCCACAAGATCCTGCCGATCAGGCCCACAGACAACAATTCCACCAACAACATCTGAATGCCCGTTGATATACTTGGTCGCAGAATGGACAACAAGATCAAATCCGTAATCCAGAGGTTTTTGTACGTAAGGAGAGCAGAAAGTGTTGTCGCAGACAGCGATCAAGTTGTGTTTTCTAGCAAACTCGGCAACTGCCTGCAGATTAACCAGTTTTAGAAGAGGATTGGTAGGTGATTCTACCCATATCATTTTTGTATTGTCTTGCAGAGCTGACTCAAGATTATCCAAATCGCTCAAATTAGCGAAGGTGAATTCGAGACCTGCCGAACGTTTTCTCACATTCTCAAATAGACGATATGTACCACCATAGAGGTCGTCCATGGCGATAACATGGTCGCCCGAATCGAGTAGCTCCAGAACAGTAGCCGTGGCGGACATACCCGACGCAAAAGCATACCCAGCTGAGCCATTTTCAAGAGCTGCTATACAATCTTCAAGGGCTTTACGAGTCGGATTATGGCTTCGAGAATACTCATAACCCTGATGTACTCCGGGACTCTGCTGTACATAGGTAGAACTGGCATAAATCGGCGTCATTATAGCGCCTGTAGATGGATCAGGTTGCTGACCAGCATGAATAGCCTTGGTCGAGAACCCCTGTTTTTTATTCCTATCGTTCATAAAGGTTTCTAATCCTAATTAGTCTTGGCTTATCTTAGTTCTGTAATGGTTAATAAGGTCAACTTTGGTAATAAAACCAATAAACGTATCTTTATCATAGATAATAGCGACCTTGCCTTGAGTCAGAACCTCCATCAGCTCATCCTCCGAAGCAGTGGTTGGTAACACATCAAGATCCGTGACCATAAACTCTCCAGCTACCTTAGAAAATGCCTCTTTGCTCTTACTGACATTAAAGAGCAGATCTTCTTCATCTAGCACACCCACTAGTTTGCCTTGATCAAGAACTGGTATCTGAGAAATATCAGACGCTCTCATACGCTTATAAGCAGTTAACAGTGTATCCGAGGTGCTAACGCTGATCATATCGCCCTGATCGGCACGACGATTGACTAAATCCGTTAAATTGCCCACCAAGGTTACTTCTAACAGATCGTTATCATGCAACCAAGATTTATTAAACGCTTTAGACAAATACTTATTGCCTGTATCGCATATAAACGTCACCACTCGTTTTGGCGTAGTCTGCTTCTGACACCATTTAACCGCACCGGCAACTAGTGTTCCGGTGGAAGACCCTCCTAATATGCCTTCCTCTCTGATTAAAGTTTGTAAGGTCTGGAAAGCCTCCTTGTCAGAAACGATTGTGGCATCGTGTAGCAACTCAACATTCAAAACATCAGGAATAAAATCTTCACCGACACCTTCCACTAGCCAAGAGCCTCCATCATAGGAAAAGGATCCTTTCGTTACGGCATCCGCAATAATTGAGCCTTCAGGGTCAGCCGCGACCATTTTTATTGAAGGGTCTTTCTCCTTAAAAAACTCAGCCATTCCCGTTAGTGTTCCACCCGACCCAACTCCAGCTACTACTGCGTCAAGATTTCCATTCATTTGCTCCCATATCTCTGGAGCCGTAGTGGTCCGATGGATCATTGGATTTACGGGGTTAGAGAACTGGTTCGCTAAAAAGCTCCCAGGTGTTTCTGCGACAATTTTTCGCGCCAAATCTTGGTAATATTCAGGGTGACCCTCGGGAACATCTGAGCGAGTTAAAACTATCTCAGCACCTAAGCCCTCAAGATGTAAAATCTTTTCTCGACTCATCTTGTCGGGAATCACTAGGATAATTTTGTAACCTTTGATAGCCGCCACCAACGCAAGTCCAATACCCGTATTCCCTGCGGTAGCCTCAATGATGGTGCCGCCAGGCTTTAGTTCTCCTGATTTCTCGGCTGCTTCAATAATCGCTAGACCAACTCTATCTTTGATTGATCCGCCTGGGTTGTGAGATTCAAGCTTAACAAAGAGCTCGCAAGGCCCAGTGTCAAAGGCTTTGAGTTTTAGCATCGGCGTATTGCCAATAAGTGATAATAGAGATGTGTTTATAGTCATATTTTCTTTAATAAAGGCAAAAGCCCAAGAGTTAAATGGCCGAGAAGAATAACACAAAGGTTGTTAAAAAATCGTCGATTTGGACCCTTTGATTAGAATTTTTAATCAAATTTAGGCAGTTTTAGAGCCCACTGTAGCTTTCGTTAATCCACTCATTTCGTTTACACTGTCCAACGGTATGAACACACTATTGGACTTCCCAAACCATGGACAAAAACACCCAAACAGAAATTGAGGCTGCGGTCTTTCGTCGCCTTCTAAGACATCTCGATGACAATAAAGATGTTCAAAACATTGATCTGATGAATCTGGCCAATTTCTGCCGAAACTGTCTCAGTAAATGGTATGTGACAGAAGCAAAGAAAGAGCAGTTAGCGATTGATTACGAGCAGGCGCGTGAAATCGTCTATGGCATGCCCTACTCCGACTGGAAGGCAAAATTTCAGAAGCCTGCGACAGAGGAACAGCTCGCTCTTTTCGATGCGCGGGCTAAGTGAGCTAATAAAATCCAATTTCACTAATTTGGATATCTGCCTGGTGGTCACGGCCATAAGCAACGACCCCAATACTGCGTATTGAAGTTGGAGCAGGAGTGTTTCTCAACCAGGAGCCTGACGCTTCAAATGCTTCGAACGGCAGTCTGACTAGCTGCCACTCCTCAGTTGCGTCAAATCCACCCTGGTAGTATTGCCACGGCAGCATCGTTCCTCGTGTTCGCAAATGAATATAATATTTCTGGTTGTTACCCCGAACCTTGATAAATACGCCCTTGGTGTTTTTATCAGCGCCAGACTTTAAGGAGGTTCTCAACTGGATAAAGCCGCCATTGTTAGCTGTGCTGACATCACCGGTCATATGAGCGTAAGCTTCATTCTCATCTCTCCCTAAACTTGCCGAGCCTTCAGAAACACCGCCCATGACTTGATCACTGAGGTAATCCCAATCTACATTTGAGCCAGCCTCGAAGTCATCTATCATTACATCTCCGTTTAACGTGCCACTGCTAAGAACTACAATTGGCAAAACCATTCGAATAACCCATAATTTAAAATTAGTCATTGTGTTGAATCCCCTATCTCTGTTTATACTGCGTTGGGCAATACCCTCTGTTTATTTCCGGCGAACGCAACGCAAGATGCTTAGTTTTTCTACTAGACACCCGTTGCCGCCATAACCGGAATGACCGCGATTTCATCTGAGACCGCATTAGCTTGATAACGGCGGATTCATTGACGCCAAAATTGAGCTCTATCGCCTCGAATGGTGTACGGTCCTCCCACGCCATTTCTACAATACGGGATATCTCGTCTTGGCTAAATTGTTTTCCGTTTTTTAGCATTATGGGTAAACCGTTAAAAGCAAACACACTCTTGTTTACGATTCCTAAAAGTATTCGTATCAAAAGAGTTACAATGATCGCAATTTTTATTATTATTTGCATAAGTTAAAAGGTTTTTAGATGAGCGTAGAACCTTTCATAAAGAGTTGGGGTTAGAGATGAAAAAACTTTTGGTATTACTTTGCGTGTTTGTGATTTCTTCCTGCGGAGGTTCAGGCTCCTCATCAGTTCCAGTCGAAATTCCTGCGCCAGTTGTGGATACACCAGATACGACCACATACCCTGGCGTGAGCTGGGAAACAGCTTTGCCTGAAGATGTTGGAATGTCAGAGGCTAGAATCAAAGATGCTTTAGATTATGCATTTGTCAGTACTCGAAACACTCAGGGCGTAGTGATTATTCGCCACGGAGTCATCGTTGGAGAACGTTATGCAAACAACGACTCGAAGGAAAGTTTAGCGACAAGTTGGTCCACGGGAAAATCATTCGCCAGCGCTTTAGTTGGAATTGCAATGGATCAAGGGCTTATAGACTCTATTGATGTGCCCGCATCGAATTATCTTGCTCCTTGGGTAAGTACCGACAAAGCTAGCATCTCAATAAGAGCCATTTTGGAAATGCGCACTGGCCTTGCAGAAGCTATTGGTGGCGATGCTAATATTTATTCAGGTGGAACCGATGGTGACCAACTTACTTATGCTCTAAACAGGACGCCCGATACAACACCCAGAACCAATAATTGGGCCTATCAAAATACCGACTCTATGTTGCTTGCGGGAATTCTTGAGTCAGCAACTGGACAAAGTGTATTGGACTTCGCTGACATGCACCTGTTTTCAAAAATCGGCATGAACGCTGACTGGTGGACTGACGAATTAGGCCATGCAATGACTTATTGCTGTATTGACACTACCACTAGAGATTTTGCCCGTTTCGGACTTCTTTTTGCTCGCAATGGCCGATGGTCGGGTGAACAAGTCGTATCTGAAAACTGGGTTCAAGAATCAACCATGGTTCCGGAGGGAACTAGTAACCAATACTACGCTCTGCAATGGTGGGTTAGCCCATCAGGGGGTTACTTCTATTCAGCGGGATTACACCAAAATAATATCTACATATTTCCCGACCTAGATTTGGTTGTGGTACGAAATAGTCTTTACACCAAAGTGGGGTCAAGCTCCATTAGAAGTGGAAATAATTACCACGCAACTGTTGAACCATTAGATTGGAGTAATCCAGAATTTATGTCACTGATCACCGATGCAGTTGTCAATTAGCAATAGTCAAAGATTATAAGCAACGACTTGCTAAGCACTGCGGATCTCTCGAGGAGTCATTCCACTCCAGCGCTTAAATGAACGACGGAAGTTTGCCGCGCTGCTGTACCCAAGCAATTCTGCTACCTCCGAAACAGGCAATTGAGTTCCATTCAAATACTCTAAAGCCAGCCTGTAACGTACTTGGTCAAGTAAAGTTTGATAGCTAGAACCCTCATTTGAGAGTCGCCGTTGCAACGTACTCTCACTCATATACATTTCTCTAGCCATTTCTGCAGCAGAGGGAAATCTTAACCGAGCACTAATTAAAATCTGCTTTATTCGCTCACTGACAGAACCACTATTTCCATCAACCGCCAAAATACGATCGCATTCTCTCTGGAAAATAGTCTGTGCTTGGGGATTGGACGACGTTATTGCTAATTCTAGGCTCTCCTGACTAAAGCTTAAGGCGCTCTTCTCTGCATTGAACACCACATTTTCACCAAAAATAGAACCATATCGATCAACGTTGTCCAACGGATGGTAACGAAGCTGTAGCTCAGCTCCTAAATCGGCCTTTCCCGTGAGGAGCCTTAAATTTGTTACCAAAGCAGCAAATAAAGTATCTGTATAAAAACGCTCTAGGTCCGATGGCAAATGACTACCGCTGCCCACAAGAGTCGCCGAGGTCCCATGAGTAACAATATTAATTGTCATACTAGGCAACACTGCTTGGTTGTATCGTCTGAGGAGATAAAGGGCCTTCTTTACGGTTGCGCAGCTCATCAGCGCGTAACCTAAAATGCCAAGTGATAGCATATTGAGCTTGACCCCCAACTTTAATCCAAGTGCAAAATCGCCGCTCAATCTCAGTGCTTGGCTACTCAGTTGGTCAGATTGACTAGCGGATAACATATTCACCGATGTCAGATCAGACTCGGATAATCCACTACTAAAAAATACTTGATCTTTTTCAATATTCTGTTGTTCTAACAAAGAAAAGAGCTCTGCGGTGACATACTGAAGCATGATTACCCCTTAAAAAATTGCCTTCTCCCTGGAAATGGAATGGGAAGCTGACCTAAAAAGAACCCTACATAGACCAATAAAGAGTCCTTGCGTGACGGTATTAGAGTCTGTTTTGGCCAAAAATGTCAACTATACTGACCCTCATTGGGCAAGATTCTCGATAATAATAATCTAAGGAGTGCTGTTTAATGAAAACGTACACGTTGAATCATCCGAATAAGGGACCAATAGACTACACCGACAAAAAACGTTACCTCTGGTTATCTTCGATATTTTATCCATTAGTTCCGCTTGTCTTTATCTATTACTACTTGCAAAGTGGCAACGAAGCCATACTTGCTTTCCCATTAATCACAGGCTACGTCATATTTCCATTACTAGACTGGGCGATTGGTTCGGATAGCAGTAATCCGCCAGAAGAAATTGTTCCGCAGCTTGAGGAGGATAAATTTTATCGGCTCCTTACCTACGCCACCATACCAATGCACTACATTGTTTTAGTTGCTTGCACATGGGTCGTGGGAACGCAATCTTTGAGCCCGATCATGGTTGTTGTATTGGCTATAGTTGCAGGAGGCGCCAGTGGTATAGGTATTAATACCGCACATGAATTAGGACATAAAAATACCACTCTAGAGAATTGGCTCGCCAAGATAACTCTTGCCGTCCCCGCCTATGGCCACTTCTGCGTGGAACATAATCGAGGTCACCATGTAAGAGTTTCTACTCCTGAAGATTTTGCGAGCTCAAGGCTAGGGGAGTCAATTTATGCCTTTGCTATGAGAGAAATTCCTGGCACCGCGAAACGAGGTTGGCAATTAGAACGCGAGCGCCTAGCTAAATTAGGAGTTAGTACATGGAGCATCCATAATGAAATACTCCAGTCCTACGCTATCAGCGCGGTTCTGCAAGGATCTCTTGTCGCATATTTTGGCTGGATAACTCTTCCATTTTTACTTATCCATAATTTCTGGGCATGGTTCCAATTAACCTCTGCAAACTACATAGAGCACTATGGCCTGCTGCGTGAGAAAAAGGCCAATGGTAACTATGAACGTTGTAAACCTCATCACTCGTGGAATGCCAATTATGTGCTCAGTAATATCGTACTGTTTCATCTGGAGCGACATTCAGACCACCATGCGTATCCTGCTCGCCGCTACCAAAGCCTCAGAAATTTTGAGGATATCCCGGAGTTACCCGCCGGCTACTTTGGTATGTATCTCATCGCGTACTTTCCTTGGCTCTGGTACAAAGTGATGGATAAACGCGTTCTAGGACTCCCTCATATTCAAGGCGATTTATCCAAGGTCAACATATGCCCCAAGAAGCGGGAGCAGATCATGGCGAAATATGGAGCAACTGTCTGATCTTATGCAAGGGGCTTTAACTAGCCCCTCAATACCTGCGAAATAAGTATTACCCTATCACTTCCAGCAGTATCTAGCTGGTGTGTTCTCCAACTCCGTCATTATTTCTATACAGCCTTTAGAAGCCTTAAGGTATAAACAAACTACTCTCCAACGTTAACGCTGCGGCCCTAAGTATATTGTCGAGAACCTCTCAGACGGCTGGTAGCTAGGAACTTTGATAGGCTATGCTATTATTAGGGTTGTGTTTAAAGTGGTAAGAGCAGTCTTTATTTTCTTTTGATAAAGGATCAATGCCATGAGCAAATTTGAACAAAAAACGATAGACTTCTCCAGCGGAGAATCAGGCAAACATCATTATTGCCAATGGACTCCAGAACATCCTGCGGCCTGGATTCATATTATGCATGGGATGTCTGAGCACGGCATCCGCTATCGTGGTTTAGCTCAATTTTTGAATCAGCATGGAATTATGGTGACAGCTGGAGATCATCGAGGTCATGGTCAAACCGGTGAAGCCATGGCTAGTAATTATCATATTGCTGATTCTGATGGCTGGAATCAAATGCTTGATGACCAATGGCAACTGATTAATCATATAAAAACTAACCACTCTCTGCCTTTGGTCATTATGGGCCATAGTATGGGTTCGTTTCTGGCCACCCACTTCTGTCAAAAATATGGCCAACAACTAACGGATAGCCTTGATCACAAACTCTGCGGGTTAATTCTGTCTGGTTCAAATTACGCAAAGTCTACAACATGGAAATCTGCCGCTTACATAGCAAAATTTGAACGGTGGCGTTTAGGCCCCAGAAACCCAAGTCCTTTGCTAGAGAAGATGTCTTTTGGATCCTTTAACAATGCATTTAAACCCGTTAGAACACCAAGTGATTGGTTGTCCAGAGATGATGCTATGGTCGATGCCTACATAGCTGACCCTCACTGTGGTGGCCCGCTATCTACTCAGTCGTGGTGTGATTTCCTTGATGGAATGACAGCGCTGGTCGATTCTTCGGCGATGGCAAAAATGGATAAAAAGATACCTATCTATCTTTTCGCTGGCAAAGACGATCCAGTTGGGCAACAAGGAAAGGGGGTAGAGATTTTGAGGGACGTGCTGGTGACCTCTGGTGTTCAGCACGTGGATATGAAGTTATATCCAGATTCTCGTCATGAAACTCTCAATGAGACTAATAGAGATGAGGTCTACACTGACTTGTTAAATTGGATAGCGGGTCTCGCGTCTAAAGTTTGATCGGGGAATCCCCCATAGTGAATCCATAGTTTTGTATACAAACTCCATGCAAGTCTCTATATTATGTCACTTTGAATAACGTCAAAATAGGAAGAACAAGGTCGACCTTATGCCTGATTTAATGCCCACAGATAACGACGGAATTCATTTACCGATCACCGAACTCAACCAATTGGTCGAAGCTCTGCAAACAGCGCCCTCAGACAAGTTTTTTAGTGTAGCCAAACATATCCACCTTTCTCAAAACGATGTGCTTCCATACGCAACTTGGTCAAAGACTCACCATACAAGGAACTGCATTGCCCTAAATGATCGTTTTGAACTCATTCTTATATGTTGGGGGCCGGGGCAATGCACTGATATACACGATCATGGTGGAGAAGAATGCTGGATGTATTTTGTTGAAGGCCAATTTGAAGAAGTTGTTTATGGTATCGAGAAATCAAAACTAGCTGTTAAAAAAAGAAAAGCGGCGAGCGACGGGACACTTACCTATATGGCTGATTTTATGGGTGTCCACAGCCTCCAAAATATCGGCGATCAAAGAGCTTTTTCACTCCACCTCTACGCCAAGCCGATTGTATCCTGCCATATTTTTGACCCCCATTCAGAACAATTCACGACTAAAAACTTGATCTACGACACTCAGGTCTCTCTAGAGCAATAAATGCTTTTAACAGTCTGATAGAGCGCTAGATAGCGGAAGTAGTGCTTTGTATTACAATCTTTGACTTGGTTGTCAAAAAAGTACCCAAGCCCATTACCATAAGAGGCATAAAAGGCTCTAGGGGCCAGAATGGTAGCCATAGACTTAACTCAGCAGACCACTCTGGTCCTGCTATGATTCCAGAAACACCGTCAAACCAATAGTGACCCGTTGCTGATGCTACTAAACCAAGAGCGACAAGACCCACTCCAAAGGTCTTCGTAACTATGTCAGGGGCTTGAACGAACTGGTTTTTGTTAATGGCTTTTTGCCTGAGTTTCCCCCAGGCTGCAATTCGCATTGCAAATACTAAAAAGCCCGCCCAGTAAAACAGGTAATCATGTAACTCAGGGGCCGAATAACCCTCAATGGAAGGATAATAAAACAAGTTCCACCAATAGACACTAAACGGATAGGCCCAAAGAAAGTACACTCCCCCTTTTTGTATCATCTTCCACTGCATCTGATTTACGCGCTTACGTGCAAATTGAAATGAAGTGATAACCATAGCAACTAGAAAAATATACCCAACACTACCCTCAAGCTCATCGCGAAAATAGTAGACCTCATCAAAATAATAATCCCGATAAAAGGTTGAAAGTATAAAAATAAAGTAAGCTTGCCATGCCATACCGACCGCGAATACAAGCCCTATATACTTGCGGTTACGCATCCACCAGGCTGAAAATACTCCGGCGAATAGTACTTTTACCGATGAGGCAGCGACCACAAGATAAATGAATGGAACTGCCCAACGTACTGAGTAGCCAATCATATGAGAAATGCCTTCAGGCGAACCCGTATCGGTATCCAACATTACCAAGTAGTTAGCGAGACACATAGGGATGGAAAAAACGCAAAACAAGCCCCAGCCGTTGACAGATTTGTGCTTGAGTAGATTCGAAAACTCTAGATTCATGTTTTGTCCACTAACGTTAGATTAAAACACTCACGATTATGGTCTCACTATCGCAGTTTACCGAACTACTCCGCCTATAGGAAACGAGACGCCAGCGCCCCCTTAACTGATTAAACACGATTGAATTATCACCGATGATGGTTTTCTCTAAAACCCCACAAACCCGGTAAAGAAAGATGCATCCCTGTTAATCATTGTGATAGCATCCAGCCGATGGAATCAAGTAAATTGGAGGACATATGAGTTCTGATTTAACCACAAGATTTGGCTCTTGGCTGAAGATTGCAGCCGCGCTGGCCCCTTGTATACTATCGATGTACCTCCTGTATTGCCTAGGAAAATATGAAATTTGGGTTCCAGAGACACCCCATCGTGACAAAATGACAATTGTTATTCTGGTCATAGGAATGGCTATGTCGTTTTTTGCTCGATCTTATTTTGTAAAGAGAACCAAAAAGTAGTCCCCTCAAAGACTCGATTATCGATAGAATATAGATCTTAAATCTAAACGACTCGGAGCCATAATTGCTAGGCCGCCCAATGGAAAATCTAAAAAGTTACGACTACATCGTTGTTGGAGCCGGATCAGCTGGCGCAATTGTTGCTTCAAGACTCAGTGAAGACTCAACTTGTACCGTATTACTTCTTGAATATGGCGGCAGCGATCACAGTATATTTTTACGAATGCCCACGGCACTCGGAATCCCAATGAACACAAAAAAATACAACTGGGGTTTTGAGTCGATTACAGAGCCCCATGTCAACAACCGCCGCATGAACTGCCCGCGTGGCAAGGTAGTCGGCGGTTCCTCATCGATCAATGGAATGGTTTATGTAAGGGGAAATCCGTTGGATTATGACGAGTGGGAATCTAGTGGGGCGACTGGCTGGAATTACCAGAACTGCCTACCCTATTTCAAAAAACTCGAAAATCACCAATGTTTGTCCAGCGAATACACCGGTAATGATGGGCCTGTTGCTGTGAGTGGCGGCAATAACATGCGTAACCCTCTATATCGCGCTTTTATTAATGCTGGTGTCGAAGCAGGATACACCGAAACTGAGGACTATAATGGCTTTCGACAAGAAGGGTTTGGTCAAAAGTTCATGAACGTTGACAAAGGCATACGCGCCTCTACAGGTCATGCCTACCTAAAAAAAGCGAAAAAAAGACCCAACTTAACCGTTGTAAAACATGCTTTAGTCACTAAGGTCTTATTTGACGGTAAAACTGCAACGGGGGTTAAATGTGACATCAGAGGTGATATCAAAAAGTTTACAGCAAATAAAGAAGTCATCCTCTGCGCAGGGTCCATTGGAACACCTCAACTTCTTCAGGTTTCCGGCGTCGGCCCGAGAGATGTATTAGAGGCTGCATCAATAGAGGTGATTCATGAGTCACCTGGTGTTGGCCAAAATTTGCAAGATCATCTCGAATTCAATTTTCAGTACCGCTGCAAAGAACCGATTACTCTCAACAGTGAATTAGGCCTGTTTAAAAAAGCACTGATTGGTGCTAGGTGGTTGCTGTTCAAAACGGGGCTAGGCCGTAGCAATCACTTTGAATCCTGTGCATTTATCAGATCAAAAGCCGGCGTTAAGTGGCCTGATATTCAATATCACTTCCTGCCTGGTGCCATTACTTATGATGGTACGGTAGCGTTCAAAGGACATGGTTTCCAGGTCCATGTAGGGCATAACAAGCCAACAAGTCGCGGGCATGTGCGAGTGACTTCGAAAGATATTAAAAAACATCCTGACATTCTATTTAATTATCTTGAGACTGAGGAGGATAAACAAGGCTTCCGGAATTGTGTGCGTCTAACTCGAGAAATTATGAGCCAGGCCGCTATGAGCCGGTATCGGGGTGAAGTTATTCAACCTGCAGATGATGTCCAAGATGACGATCAAATTGATGCCTTTGTGAGAGACGCGGTAGATAGCGCTTATCACCCTTCTTGTTCCTGTAAAATGGGGATTGACACAATGTCGGTTGTAGATCCAGACCTCAAGGTCCATGGCCTTTCAAGGCTCAGAATTGTCGATTCTTCAGTCTTCCCCACCATACCCAACGGCAATCTGAATGCGCCAACCATGATGCTTGCTGAACGTGGCGCTGATCTCATCAAAGGAAGTACTATTCAACCTAAACACCGCGCATCGGTCTACATAAACGAGCATTGGCAAACGAGTCAAAAGTGATGAATCTCTAACAGACTGGCTACGTGCGTGGGACCATTTTAATTGCTACACCATGAGATTTATCTAGGTCTAAGTTCTGGCTTCCCCCACCCGAATAAGACAGAGTTAATGACATTTTAGTCGCCATGGTGACCCCGCCAAAATGCACCCCAACACCCCCTATATTGATGACAGCATCATTTTTACTATTAGAGCTTGAGTGTGGTGTTATGAATTTCTTTAAAACATTACCCGAGAACGTAGTGTCAATTTCGCGAAGCCCTATCTGTAACAATTCAGTGGCACCATTAGGATGCTGCCCAGCAACTAGCAAGGGCATACGATCAACCATCGGAGTAATATCTTCTAGTAATATCGGTAGGTAACCATTTTTAGTGCCACCCAAGTACCAACGAGCAACTTTTCCATCCGGGCGCTTCCTAGAAAACTCCTCAGTCTTAAGCACATCAAGACCCTGTGCGGTCCATTCTGATGTCATCGTAGCAAGATTTTCAACACGCACGCACCAATCCACCGGCCCTAACTCACCACTAATCCAGCGTATGAGTCTAGAAAATATGGTACCTCTTTGTGCCGACAGCCACTCCAGAATGGCAAGAATACCCATCATTTTCATAAGCTGGCCAGACCAACCAGGCTTCACTCCGAGAAGTTCAAGATAGGTTTGATTTGCGAAAATAATTAGAGCGTTTTCCGTAGAACCATGGCTACCTCCTCGAACAACATCAAAACCAAGGTCTGCAAAATCAGCAATAGCCTTCTCAAGATCTGAGACGAAAATCACAGCATGATCAAACTGAGGGTCCATAGAAGTTACCGCCTTAGTAATAGTGATATTTTTGAAGCCGTCATCATTACGACTATAAACTTTTGAATAATTCTATACTACATCAAACCTTTTACGCCGTGTTTGCTTTTTGGCCCCTAGATAGAAACAAACAGAAATTCCATAGAGGGCATCTAGAAAAGAAAAGTTTTGTTCCCAGAGGGCGCAACGATTAAACAACAGTGGTATTGTATAATCCAACCCTGTCTAAATTTGTGTTTTGCTACGGAGAGCTAACTTGGATATTTTTACACTTGCCATCGTTGTCAGCGTGACCATTTTTATCGCAGCCGGTGTCTATGCTGGTCGCAGTGTTAAAAAACTAGACGATTATTTCGTCGCCGGTCGACAAGCACCTACCTTATTAATTGTTGGCACGTTGGTTGCGAGTGTATTTAGCACTTCCATTTTTCTTGGCGAGGCTGGCTTCACCTATGACGGGCAATTAGGCCCCTACATTTTAATGCCGGGTGTTGCTGTCATAGGCTACGTCTACGGAGCCCTGTTCTTTGGAACATTTTTACGTCGCAGTCGGGCAGCCACTATGGCTGATTTTTTCGGTCAACGATTCAATAGTCATCGCGTGCAACAGGCCGCAGGCATGACCATTATTGTAGGTCTGGGAGGCTACCTTGTCGTCGTCACTCAAGGCGCCGCTATATTACTCACTGAACTCACCGATTTGAGCTATTTGCAAGGTGTTATTCTAGCTTGGCTTAGTTATACCTTATTTACGATGTACTCAGGGTCAAAAGGCGTCATTCTCACTGATACCCTTATGTTTTTGCTATTTTGTTGTGCAACCGTATTTTTTGTTTTTTATATTATCGACGGTATGGGTGGCATAGCGCAGGGAATTGAAGATCTAACAGCGGTAAAAAGCAAGCCTGATATAGCCTCATGGCATGGCACTGTTGGAGCTGGCACAGAGTGGCCAACGCCAAAGGATTATCTCATTTGGACGCTGATTGTAGATATGTCTTGGGGATTTGTTTACGCGGTTGGCCCATGGCAATCCAGCAGACATTTGATGGCTCGAGATGAGCATGTAGTCATTCGTGCAGCAGTCTACGCATGTCTTGCCGTCGCCCTCATGCAAATACTAATCTATGGAATAGGTGGTTTGATTAATGTCGCTAATCCAAATATTTCGCCGTCCGAAACTGTGGTGATATGGGCAGCTAAAAATCTGGTCCCAAGCTTTTTGGGCGCCCTTTTACTTGCAGGAATTATGGCTGCTGCCCTGTCTTCCGCATCCACCTTTTTATCTCTTGTTGGCTTTAGCATCAGCAATGACATTGTTGCTCGCAAAAAAGAGCTAACTCTTCGTTATTCACGCATTGCTATGTTTGTTACCGGTATCGCAGTTTTGCTACTGTGTTTCATTTTTCCACCTAACGTATTTTGGCTAATGATATTTATTGGTACCGTATTCGCTTCCTCTTGGGGTCCTGTAGGGTTTATGAGTATTTGGAGTAAAACCATTACCGCAAAAGCCGCATTTTGGGGTATTGTTTTAGGCTTTTTTGGTAACGTTATCCCCTCGGCTCTTCAATATGTGGGAATAATTGATCTGCCGAGTTATTTTAATCCTGCACTGATCGGTACAGCTCTAAGTTTGATGGCGATCATAGGTTTGTCAGTGAAAGGTACCGTGAGTTCTGAAGAGAGAGAGTATCGAGAGAACTTGCATCGTACGCCTGAGATAGATTGTAACTTGCAGAAAACAAGGATTACCCTTTGGGCCCCAGGCTTTTTGATCGTTTATGGATGTCTCATGCCGTTATTGTTAATTAAGTACTACGTCATCCCATACCAAACGGGTGTTGGTCAATTACTGCCTGATGGCTCAGTAGATTTGGCATCTGGAGAAGCAATCATGGCTATGCTAACTGCGCCTCTTTATATAATTATGGGGCTTATCGTTGCCAAAGTAGTCCGGCGGAGATACAGTCCAATAGTTTAAAGCAAAAAAAGGGCTGCAAACTATGCAACCCTTTTTAGTACCACTTGTTAACTTAATCAAACGTCTCTTTGGCTAAAAATAGCATGAGAAATATGGCCAACCTAAAGCGCAGACCAATTCATCACGATTAGTTCACTCGACTAATGACCGACTGTTGTTCAACTAATTCGCCATCGATATAAAGCGTAGAACCAACAACCGCCAAATCTTTATTATCCGCATCGACCATCCATTTCATAGAGCTCACATAGCTATGGTGCTCCGGATGATAACCACCTTGAGACTCATCAAGCGAAACAGCCACCATATCACTGGACACTTTCGAAGCTTTGAATACGGGCTGGGTACCCAATGCACAGTAATGCTTAACAACCAATTCTCCATCTTTATTGTCCGAGTAGGTCGTTAACATCTCTACACCATCTTCAATTAATGTTTCAGTAATGAGATTGCCACCTGAAACTAATTTAAACTCTGACGAAGTGTTTATTACCGCTCCAGTAAATTGGGTTAATTTTCCTTCCCATTTACCTAGCATCTGTTTCATCTGATTAAAACCATCACTGTGAGCCACCTCAGTCATCTCTACATCGCCAATAACAACAGCATCCGACTCTTCATGATGCTCAGCAAAACTACTTAAGGCAAATAGACAGGTCCCCATCAAAAGGCCAAGGTTTATAAAATTTTTCATATTGTTCCCCTTTGAGTAAATTGTTCAAAGATTCCTTTAAAAAAAACAGCTTGATAAAACGTAGATCAATTCACGCTTTATTTAACGTGCGATATTTTTCAATATCAGAATAACTTTAGTTGTTTTCCCAATTAGTATAAAAGTTTTTTACAGCAAAACTTCTAGGATTAACGCAGCTGTAGACTTCACCCGTTATTGCATCGGCCTCTTCAGCAACCTTGTAGTAATTAAATGCCATGTCACCTCTGGCAGTATAATTCTGGAAATAAAACAGGCTAATGAAATCATAATCCGGATCTCTTTGACCCAAATATGGGAAGATATAATTCACCGAATAACCACTTAACCCAACCGAAGCAACTAGCTCGGCTGCCGCCCGTTCTGCAGCCACAGCATCCTCAATGGTTTTACCTTCATTTAACGAGCAGTCCGCATATTGAACAGGTCGTTTCATATCCAGCTCCATCGTGTCATTAAATGCTTGAACGACCTTTAACTGAAATGTTGCATAGCTTTCAGAACAAGTCTGAGGTGACTTGAGATTTGGATATGCCTCTTGAAAATCATTCAAATAAACGCCCCAATCTTTGTACATTTCTGAACCGTTAGGCCAGTGCCCTACAATTGCATGAGTAAAATCACCCATACCAGAGCCTGTATGCACTGGTATCAAAAGGCTCTGGTTATATTTGACGCCACGCTCCCCTGCGAAGTCACCATATTTTTGCGCATGTTTCTCAACATCTCTCAGAGTTTTACCTTTATTCAGCGTGCAAAATTGATATTCTGCACGAAGATTATCAGCTCCCTCAGCGCTTGGCCCAGCATCAACTTCCTCATGATGATCAGCAAAGCTAAAACTCGCTAAAAGAGCGACAATAGGGACAATTAAAATTTGTTTCAACATAACAGTTCTCCATACAAATATGATTAGTAGTCTGTTTACTATAGTGCATAGTTCAGCATCAGGTAACCTTAATGGAGACAAATATTAAAAATTATCCTAACCAACTATGTCTTCGATACCTTGCTCAAGCAGTTGGCTTCGATGATAAAACTCAATATGATAGCCGCGACAGGGTCAAATAGTTATGCCCATCCAGCAGTGGTATCGCTAAGTAACGAGATAGAAATTAGTCTTGCGATTGCTGCTCATTGAAGACCTAAAAGGAAAAACAATGTTTAGAGTACAACTTTTAATATGCATGTTCGTTGCAAGCCTAATAGTCTTGCCTGCCCAGATAAATGCTGCGGAGACGCAAGACAGCCAAGTGAAATCGATTCTAGTGACTGGTGCGACAACTGGCATTGGTAGAAACTTAGCCGAGACTCTGGCAAAACATGGTCATCATGTATACGCAGGTGCAAGAACTGACAGTGAGATGGCTGATCTAAATGCCATTAAAAACGTTACCGCAGTTCGGTTAGATGTTACGAAACAAGATCAGATTGATGCTGCCGTAAGCAGGATCAAAGAATCAGGAACTGGACTCTATGGGTTAATCAACAATGCCGGTATAGGTGGTGGTGGCCCCGTGTTATCAACTCCAATTGTAGACCACAACATGCTTTATCAAGTCAATGTGGAAGGTGTCTATCGCGTTACTAAGGCATTTGCACCCTTAGTTATTGAATCTACTGGCAGGATTGCAACAACAGGTTCTGTTGCCGGCACCATTACTACCAGTCGATTTAATTCTTACAGTGGCAGTAAACATTGGATTGAAGCCTTTACCGATGGGCTTGCGGAAGAGCTGGCATCAACAGGAGTGTCGGTCAGTGTAATTGAACCAGGCAACTATCAATCTTGGATTAGGCGCAGCACCATGTTACGTGCGTTTGCTCAAATCAAAGCTGTCGGTGGGGAAATAACCGATGCAATGCAAAAACAATACGACCAGACTGCCGCCTACGAATTATCGTTAAAAGAACCAGATGAAGTATCAGCTGCCTACATGCATGCATTGTTCGACGAGAAACCATTGCGCCGCTATGTTGTAACACCGAGTCAAGCAGATCAGGAATTCACTATTAGTACCAAGGTACGTCAATTAGTTGAATTGAATCAATGGGGACCCCATAGCTATAGCCGCGATCAGCTTATTGAAATGTTAGATAAAGAGATAGCCACAAAGGGCATTTTTGAAAAGTGAACTTCTCGCAATACTATCAACATTACCTAACGTTGCATCAAAACAAATGGAACAGAAGACTCCATGTTATTGGTCAGTGCTGCACAATAAGCTATGTGATATTGGTAGTTTATTTTGAGGTCTGGTTACTGCTTGTGCTCAGCCCAGTAGTGGTTTATCCGTTTGCATGGAGTGGTCACTACTTTTTTGAAAAAAATACTCCAGCCGCATTTTCAAACCCTCTATGGGCCAAACTTTGCGACTGGATTATGCTCAAGGATATTTTGATCGGTAAAATACCAGCTTAAAATATAAAAACGCACGACTGCATACAAGCTCTCCCCCCCATTTAACTGGGTGAGGTATTCAGCTAAGATTAGGCGGCCCAACTGATAGGTAACCTGCATCAAATAGATATGAAAGGACTGTTACTTCCAATTCTACTCGTTTTTGCCGCCTTGAGCGCTAATGCAACAATGGCTGACGAACCTTCACTAATGCTCCTAAAAGCTAGCAACAAACTTGATCCTGATCTACTAGAGATCATCAGCGACAAAACCGTTAAATTAGGCCAACTGAATTTCAAGGTACTGATACTTGCAAGTGCGGAGTCCCCAATTCAGCATACAAACGAATCATTAACAGCCCGTAATGCTCGAGTAGCAATTAACACAGATAAAGTCTTGTCTATCATCGACTCAGGAACTCACTTTAAAATCAGACGCCAATTTAGGTCAATTAATGCTGTTGCTGCAGACGTCTCGTTACAAGGCCTTGTGCAACTGGCCGAGGACATGTCTGTTGCTCGAATTGGATTGGACACAGGCGGCCATGGCTCTCTGTATCAAGCGATTCCCCAGGTGAATATAGATTCAATCAAACAGACCTATAACTTAACTGGTCAAAATGTTGAAGTAGCTGTTCTCGATACTGGTGTTGATACCGATCACGTGGATCTTGAAGGGGCTCTTCTTACCCAAAAATGTTTTGCTGATAGTTGTCCCAACGGAGCAAATAGAGCAGAGGATGATAATGGTCATGGCACGCACGTCACTGGAATAATAGCGTCCCAAGGTAGCACTGCCCCAGAGGGTGGGTCACCAGGGGTCAAAATTCATGCTATTAAAGTGCTTGATAGTTCAAATAGTTACAGTGCCGCATCCATTGTTATAGCGGGTTTAGATCATGTAATAAACGAATTACCAAATGTTGATATCGTTAATATGAGCTTGGGTACAGATCAATTATTTAGCAGTGACTGTGATTCAACCTATGCATACACCCGAGCATTTAATTCCGCCATTAAAATATTGAGGGATCGGGGTACACTTAGTTTTGTTTCTAGTGGAAACGAAGCCTCTGCAAATTCTATTTCTGCGCCAGCATGCATATCTTCAGCTATCGCTGTGGGGGCAGTATGGGACACAAGCCCGGCATATTGGAACGATGATTACTGTGCTGAACCCAATCCAATGGCAGACCAAATGGCCTGCTTTAGTAACTCCAGTGTCTCGTTAGATATTTTCGCCCCCGGTAGTCCGATTAGCGCAACGCGCAATGGTGGTGGCACCACTATTTACTCTGGGACGTCAATGGCTACGCCCTTGGTAGCGTCGTGTGCTGCCCTACTCACGGAATATCGTCCTGAGTTAACTGCTGATCAAATTGAGAGTGCGCTCAAAACCAGCGATGTCATCGTGCAAGATGATGCAGGTAGAACTTTCCCAAGATTAGACTGCCTAGCCGGTATAACTTCCCTTGGCACTTTGATTGATGCTGATTCGGATGGTGTAGATGATGCGTTAGACAATTGTATTTCAGAGCCCAATCCAGATCAGATAGATACTGACGGTGATGACTTAGGTGATGCTTGTGATCCGGATGATGACAATGATGATGTCTTAGATGTCGATGATGCGTTCCCCAAGAATAAGCTTTACTCCACAGATACTGATGGTGATGGGCTCCCAGATGTTTGGGAAACTATGTTTGGGCTTGATCCAAATGATCCATCAGATGCCTCGAGTGATTTTAATAACGATGGAGTAACCGCACTAGATGAATTCTTAGCAGGAACGACCCCTTCAGATTCGTTAGATATCGATGGAAATGGTCAGTACGACGCCCTAACTGATGGTCTTTTGCTACTTAGGCGAATGTTCGGGTTAGAGGGAAGTACGTTGGTTACAGGAGCTGTGTCCTCTACTGCGGTCTACTCCTCTTCAACCGATATTGAATCTCGTATTGCTATGTTAGGTGATCTGGCTGATATCGACGGTAATGGGCAAATTGATGCGCTGACAGACGGGTTGCTTATCTTGCGTTATCTATTCGGTCTGGAAGGAGAAACGCTTATTCAGGGAGTAACAGCAGATGATGCCGTTAGAGATAATGCAGAGACTATTGAGACCCACTTGACGTCCCTGAGCCCTATCCTTGGCAACCTAGAGTGCCCTCAAACGACGTGGAGTTCTGGCACTAGGACGATAGACCACTATGGCGTTGAGAGACAATTCCGAGTTCATATTCCTACCAACTACCAAAGCAATGAACCATCGCCTTTAGTAATTGGTTTTCATGGCTGGGGTGGAGACCAAAATGATTTTCTTGACAATGAAACCGTCCAGAGTGAACTTAACGAGCACAACTACATAATGATTTCTCCTCTTGGTCTTGGTTCTCAGGAGCCAGGAGGTTTCTATTCCTCTTGGTCCTTTAGCGGGTCCACAACGGGCTTGGATGGAGATGGAATTAACTCAGCAGTGCCAAATGACTCAGACGCAATTTGTAATGCCAGTGTAACCCCAGATTATACCTACCCATCCTGTCAGAGTGTGGCTGAGAATAGTTGCTCTTGGACTCACTGCCTAGACGACGATATCAGCTTTGTTGCTAGACTCGTAGCTGAAGCAAAGGAAAATCTTTGCATTGATAATGAACACATATTTGCCACGGGAGGCTCAAATGGTGGAATGTTTGTGTGGGAATTGGGGCAGGATGAGCGAACGGCTCAAACATTTCGCGCAATTGCGCCAATTATTGGGCTGCCTCATCGAGGTTATTTAAAAGAGCCGAAGAGCACTAATGGTCTTCCGGCTATTTTAATAACCGGAATGCGCGATACCACAGTTCCACCGGGTGACTGGAATGACAAATCGTTCACCACCACCTCCAACGGTGAGGAGTACTACTACACAGGAGCTAGCGCAATCGTGGAAAGTTGGGGGGACGCACTCGGTTGTGATATTTCTAACCCTCCAGCACTTGTTGATCAAAATATTGCATCTAGTCTTGAATGTCGTGGCTGGTCTTTGTGTGGGGGAGGCAATACTTTCCCTCCGATTCTTGATTGCCGGGGTAGTGAAATGGGCCATACCTACAACCTAACTCAATCGTGGCCGTTGATAATGCACTTTTTTAATGATCAGTAATCTGCATTAGCCGAGATTTGATTGGCGTCACAATCATTACATATCTCATTGAGAGAGATCCTACTTATATAGGATAAGTCGCTGATTTTATGAGTTATTATTTTTAATCATAGATAGATTTTCATTCCTCTTTACTCTCCCTCATAACCTTTGGCCAATTCACCTGTAACCCTGCGTTCTGCTATTACATGATTTGACTGGATGAGGTATTCAGTTATGATTGGACAAATAACAAGGAGAATTTTATGAAAAAGATCTTTACCTTACTAGTTATGTGCTTAGCTTCTATTTCTTTTGCTGGTCATCATGAGGCAACTGACAACCAGATCATCTTTACCATTAATGCAGATATTGTTGAAGGTAAGGCTGAGTCCTTCAAATCACTTTTAAAGGAGATGGTTCCTGCGGTAAAAGCATCAGAACCAAATACGACTCGCTACCAATATTTTATGAGTACTGACAACAACAAGTTAACGTTGATCGAAATTTATCCTAACAACGAAGCTGCTCTTTTTCACATGACAGCCTTCGGAAGTAGTCCATTTGCCGCAGAATTTTTAGCTTCTATTAAAATTACCTCCTTTGTTGTAGCAGGCAATGCTAGTCCAGAATTAATGAAATCTGTAGAACCATTTACATCGGACAACAGAACCCCAGTTCAAGGCTTTATACGTTAAAAAGTTTTTCAATCTAGCCGTGGTTTGACTGTGTAACAAGCTGCGTAAAGGGGATCCGTACATCAAAACCTTCTTCCTATGTCTTATCAGCTTAACAGCAATTATGCTGGCCTCAGCATCATTTGCAGAAGGGTACGATCGCAAAGACTTCAAGTACCGTAGTTATAAGCCCAACACCACCATAGGCTTTTACACTGGCAAAACCTGCGACTATATAAACATAGACCACATCGTCAGCCTCAAGGACGCATACGACAGCGGTGCTGCCTATTGGAGCACATCGAAGAAGAAAATCTTCGCTAGGGATAAGTCTAACCATGTGCCCTCTTGCGGGGGCGTGAACAGGTCAAAAGGCTCAGAAGGTCCAAGTAATTTTTTGCGCAGAAGTAATGATGGCAAAGGCTTAGATTATGAGATAGTTCGCTTCTGCGAGTATGTACAGAAGTATTATGAGGTTAAGGTTAAATATGGTTTATCTTTTCAAAGTAACAAGAGGCATCCGTTTGAATCTTGTGGAATTACCCTGGTCTAGCTGCAGCTTGAATGAGAGGCTATTCGTTGACCAGGGGTCAAGAGAGAAAAGATAAGGGTTTTAGGGGGTTTAAAATTGTGAGTAGCGCCTTAGTCTTTCGGTAACTCAGCTGGCGATAGATTTCTGCGCCGAGAAGATTTTCCTGGTGGATAATTAACGGCCAAATAGCTCAAAATAGTATCCTCCGTTTGTTCATCAAATAACCACAAGCCTTGGGTGTTTTGCATCCACCGAATCATTGATTCCCAGGTATCTCGGTCGCCCCGCTGTAACGTGATAAATTTCGCTGAATGGCAAGCAGTACAATTCGCGCGCACAGTCTCCCAGCCCTCGGCTACGACTAACCCGCTATCTGGGTCAATTTCGGCGAAACTTGCCGAGCTAGAAATAATCGGTGACACCAAAAACACTGTTGCTAAAACGCGGGCTAAAAGCCCATCATTATTGCCTAAACCCATGGTTACACCACTTGCACGGCAATGCGGTGACTCGCATTGTTGAGGTAGCCTTTGGGGTTCCAGCCAGGGATTATTGTCGGTTGAGCCCTACCTTGAGAATCCGTTGCTTGCGCCCAAACCTCGTAATATCCAGGTTGAGGAAAACTCAGCTCTGCATGCCATCGCTGCCATGCTAACCTATTGACGGGCTTTTTAAGGTGAGCGAGCTGCCAGGTTGCACCAAAGTCAATTGACACCTTAACTTTTTCTACGCTGAGATCACCTGCCCAGGCATGCCCTCTGCAGGAGAATCTCTCTTTTAAAGGATGAATAACACCACTCTTTGGGAAGGTAACTAACGATTTAACCGGCATAGATTCAATAGTGTGCATATCTTCATTAGCAACCTTAGCCCCCGGCGCAACGGGCCTATTGGGCATGCTATATGAGGGAGCAGCCATCTTCGCACCATTGTGAATCTGATTTCTTATTACTATCTTTTTTAGCCACTTACCACTCGTTGAGGCGGGCCAGCCGGCGGTTACCAAACGTAAGGGATAGCCATTTTGAAAGGGTATATCCTCATCATTAAAGCCCCAGGCGATCAAACTTTCATCCTCCAGAGCTTTAGACATTGGCACGCCCCGTGAAATGGATTGCTTATTTGGATTTCCCGAGAGATGCATATCGGCCCCATAATAGCCAATATAAACTGCGTCATCGCTAATCCCACAATCTTCCAACACATCTCTCAATCTGACACCCGTCCACTTAGCACATCCGACGGCACCAGTAGACCACTGATTGCCCTTCGCTGGCGGATCATATTCGCTACGTCCATTACCTCCGCATTCTAAAGTCAAGGCGTAGCTATAGTGTTTAAATTTTTGTTTTAGTTCAGCAAGCGTATATTTTGTTGGTTTTAGGCAGGATTCACCCGCAATCTCGAGCACCCAACTCTCAGGATCTCCAATTCGCTCAACATCAGGCGGAATGCCATTGTTGCGAACAAAAAAGTGTTTTGCTGGAGTCAAATCATCATCGAGTAGATGCGGTGGTGTCTCGGCATTGATAGGACGGTCATTTAGTATTCTTAAGCCTTCCTTGCCATCGATACCAAAAGGTACTGAGGCATCAGCCATAGCAGCCGGAATTAACCCCCCTGGCATTTTGCTGGCAAAGGGAATGCTTGACCCTAAAAAGGCCATCATAGCCGCAAGGCCGCTCTTCTTCAGAAACCCTCGTCGCGTATGAGGATCGACCACTCGGCCCCACAATTGCTCGTCAGCCTCTTTTGGGTTTTTGCGATACAACTCGTGGATACCTACTGTCTTTTGCTTTCCTCTAGACAACTTGTCCTCCCGTGGAGATACCAATAAGAAAATGACAATAGCTTATATTTTGTGAGTCCAATACGATCAAGATTAGTACACAACATGCCATTGATTACCCAAGCATAACTCAATACCCCACCGAGTCAAATCAGGGCTAGATCGCGGGTGCCACTGGCTCCAGACGGAGTGTAGGGGGACCAAATCTCTAAAGCATTTGATCTATTGATAGTCTGGACAGGTCATCTTTTATATTGATCGTTTCGAGGGTGAAAAAAAAGGCGCCCGAAAGCACCTTTTTACTGCTGTATCTTTTACTTTTTATTTGGGAACCACATTGGCACCAAAATTATAGCTAGCGCCGATAACAGCATAACCGAAAAAACGGGTGTGTTTGATAATGCAGGCTCGCTCGCGCTATATGTATTAGCAAACGAAGTCGCATTAGCGCTAATTTCCGCACCTGAATCTCGCAATGCTACAAAAGCTTTCGTGGTATTGATATAAACGGCCTGTGCCTGCATAAGGAAAAGTACATTCATGGCTACGGCGCAAAGCCCAAACACCGATACAATAACTTTTCCAAGCATAGTAGCACCTTTATCCATTAACACAGACGCAAATCGAGCCGATAACCAGATAGCAAAAAGACCAGAAAGACCTCTGATAGCTGTACCTATATTCAAGGTGGCGAAGATTGACCAAATTTCTTGTTCCATAATTTTCCCTTATTATTTGTATAGTTGAATAAATAGCGTAGACCAACATTATGCTGATCACAAGTGAATAGCTTATCCAGTCAAATCAAGGCGAGATAAACATAAAGAGCAGAATCAACGAAGTACGATTAGATAGTTAATCCACGCGCACAAACATTGTTCTTATAAAGGCTAAAGTACTTTGGACTAAAAACAAAATTAAACAGCCAACATAGATATTTGTGCGAGCTTGCAGGTATCCAGTAATCATGAGCCCTGAGGCTGTAAAAATTGTTGCAAGAAGCCCCGTCTGGAATAAAAAGACCTTAAGTGGAAAGATATGTTTGTACCCTTGATCCCTCAATAAAAGCATTCTTTTTGGGAACACTAATAAACCTATCACAGAGTAAAGGCATACTGACCAGCAGATAATTTTCCAGGACAATTCCGCATTGTTAATGTTAAAGATGCCAAACGGCAGAAGGCCTCCAAACATTGCACCAAAGGCTGAATATGTCAAAAGACGAACTCGAAAGTTATCAGGGCCACTGAACACGTCTGAACTCCGACTTAATGCAATTAATATAGCTGAAAACCCAACTATACCTATGGCTATCTCTGCAATTAATTGTAGAGCATGAAAATTTGGCTCCATGGTCTATGCTCCTTGTCGAAGTAATTATCCAAGCATAACTGAATAGCCCATCCAGTCAAATTAGAGGCTATATTGAAAAGTCTAATCAAAATTGTATACTTGAAGAGTCATTTAAGATGGAACTTAACAGATGAATATAAAACTCCTCCTATTCTCGACTCTCCTCTCGTTAAGTGAGTTAAGCGTTGCGGCTAGTAATCAGCACTGGGATTTTCAAAACACCCAAAGATGGATTGGAGATTCAGCGGAGGGAAGCACTGATTATTGCTCCGAAAAATCAATTCGATGGACAAATCCTCAGCTTGGCTTTGATATTAATCAAGACTCCGTAGATGACTTTATGATGCCAATTAGTTGTTATCAGGGAGAAGCAGCAGACGGAGCAAAACATAACCTCAAGGTTCGCGCCGCGTGGAAGATGTATTGCAGTAATGAGGGGCAACATTATGACTGTACCTCAGAACTGTTTGGATCGGAGGTAATTGAAGCAACTGCTGTGGCAGATGATATCAGTCTGGGTAGTGATGGCGGCGGAAATCCGTACATTCACGTCTCAGAGGCACCACGAGATCTCAATAACGATGGATACCCAGAATTTTGGTATGCGTTAAATCGAGATGATGGTCGCTATGGTTTTGACGACACAATCACTGAAGATCGTGAGTTACTTGAAAAGTACTGTGGCCCTCCTGAGACATACAAATACACATGGGATTGCACTCGAAAATCAATTCAAACAATGCTGATCAGTCGTTCCGATGGAACGTACCAAATAGTTAAGCTGCCTTGGGGAGCTCAAAATACTCAGGCGGTGTTAATTCTACCTAATACAATTGGAACGTTTGATGTGTGGGCAATGATTTATGGGCCTCATAAAGTTGCTCGTTTTGAGAATAATAGTTTTATCGACGTAACAGCC
>ENA-ORDR01000180-ORDR01000180.1-marine-metagenome-genome-assembly--contig:-NODE-180-length-32603-cov-10.798869_pt1 | contig 32603 bp, 47 predicted proteins | sample MGYA00240993_ERZ508538 | MGnify/ENA primary metagenome ERZ508538 (study PRJEB26207, sample SAMN05421999) | marine metagenome | isolation source: Monterey Bay, California, USA | place: USA:Monterey Bay... | reverse complement strand
GTAAAGGTGCAATCAATAATAACGCGCCTCTCACAACTCCATGAGGAAAAAGAACTAGTATTCCAGCCATTAAAAAGAAAATAAATGATGTAGGGATGAGCTCAATCATGATGGTTCACCGGATCTATATCATCATTAGGATATTTTTCTGAATTGATATCTTTAGGTGAATAGAAATCTGATTTACGTTTAATCAAAATTCTCAATAAAGTTGCTAAGAATATTAAACCGGCAAACATTATGAAGCCATACAAACTATAAAATCCTCTTATGTTCTCAATTTCGACATACCCATGCTTTGGGTAAATCAAATCAAAACAAAGCAAAACAAAACAGACCAAAATAAGTCCAATAAAAATTTTATTGGAGGACCCAGGCTTATCTACCCAAGAAAGCCATCTGCCTAATCTAGGCAATTTCATAAGCTTATCATCTTTTTTGTTTTCCATCATAATGAACCGCCCACTATTGGTAATAAGAAGTCTTGTATCAATCCGGCATAAAAGAAGAGTAAAATACATGCGATTGCTGCAATTGCTGCAGGCAACCAACAAAGCAATGGCGCTTCCTTGATCGAATTAACTTCTTTACCCTCACCTGAATTTATAAAAAAACCACGGCCCACGATAGGAAGAAGGTACGCCACGTTTAATAATGACGAAATCATTAAGACCAATATTATTACAAAATACTCAGTTTCAATAGCACCCATAAATAACAAGAATTTTGACCAGGAACCTCCAAACGGAGGTAAGCCAATTATTGAAAATGATGCTATAGCAAAAATAGTAAAGGTAATTGGCATAGTTTTACCTAAACCACTCATATCACTAATTTCAGTTTTCTTAGTTGCTACATAAATGGCTCCAGCACACATGAATAAGGCTATTTTACCGAACGCGTGCATCGCAATATGCATTCCACCACCCACAGCAGCCATAGGGGTCGCAAGCGCCATTGCTAAGGTAATATAGCTCAGCTGAGATACGGTAGAATAAGCTAATCTCTTTTTAAGATTATCCTGCATCAAGGCAAATATTGAGGCTAAAATAATAGAGATTGCCGCCAACCAAATTAACCATTGTGATGCGCCAGATTCTGCAAGAAAATCTAAACCAAAGATATAAACTCCAACTTTCAATATTGTAAAAACGCCAGCTTTAACAACTGCTACCGCATGCAATAAGGCCGAAACAGGTGTTGGAGCCACCATTGCAGCGGGCAACCATCGATGTAAGGGCATTAAAGCTGCTTTACCAATTCCAAAAGCATACAGACCAAGTAATAGGGGTAATAGTCCAACTTCAATTTTTTCTTTAAGAATTCCCCCGGGCATAAAATCTAAATGCCCTACCAAGACATACGTCCAAATTAAAGCAGTTAGCAAAAATACAATAGAAGTACCCAAGAGCATACCAAGATATACCCTTGCTCCAGAAACAGACTTTGCATCACCTTTATGTGCTACCAGCGGGTAAGTCGACAGGGTTAAAATTTCATAAAAAATAAATAATGTGAACATATTTGCAGCAAAGCAAATTCCCATCACTGCAAATATGGCGACACAAAAGAAAGCAAAAAATTGAGCTTGTCTATCTTCATTCGTCCCACGCATATATCCAATGCCATAAAGATGTGTAAGCATCCAGAGACCAGAAGCGACCAAAGCAAATAATAACCCAATTGGCTCTACTTTAAATGCGATATCTAAGTTAGGCAGTACTGTTAAAATAGATAGCTCTTCTTGTTGGAGGCCACCGGTAAGCAGAAAAACTGCAAAAACAGCACTAAATGTCAAAACAGAAACTAAAAATGTAAACGTATCTCTAAGATTTTTGTGCTGTCTTAGAAAAATATTTCCAAAGATCCCCAATAAGGGCATCAAAATCGAAAGTATTATCGTCATGGATACCCCTGTCACGACCCATCTCCCAAACTATTTTCAATGCCACCACCTGGCAAACTCAGCAAATTTTGAGCAGCAGTTTGAGCCGGATCTAAAATAAAATCTGTGAATACACCAAAAAATAAACATGCAAATGCGATAATCCACATCGGGGCAAGCATAGAAATGGGAGCCTCTGTAATTGTCCCCACTTTTTTTGTTGGAACAACATACAGTATCTCAATTAACCGCCATACATATATTACCGATAACAATGATGATAAAACAATTAGTAAAGCGATATGCCACCAGCCATTTGCAAGCGCACCCTGAACCAAAATCCATTTTGATATAAATCCAGCCGTCCCCGGAATTCCTATTAAACTTAGACAACCAATAACGACGGCAGCGGCTGTAAAGGGCATAATTTTACCTAAGCCAGCAATATTTTCGTAGGATACTTTACCAACTTTTAATGCAAAGATACCCGCACCCATAAATAATAAGGCCTTGGTTATTCCATGATTAAACATATGAACCAAGGTGGCAGTTAATCCCAATTGGTTCATTAATGACGCCCCCAACAAAAGATATCCAATTTGGCCAATAGATGAATATGCCAGCATTCGCTTCAGATTAGTTTGAAAAATTGCAACGATGCTTGCTAAAAACATTGATGCAATGGCCAGAGGCATGAAGATAATAAGAATTATGTTTTCATCAAATGCAAAAGTTGGGTGGTATATAGAAAATAAAAATCGCAAAAGAACATAAATTGATGCTTTTGTTGCAGTTGCTGACAAGAAGACTGTGACTGCTGACGGCGCAAACGTGTAAGCTCTAGGCAACCAAAGATGCAAAGGCATAATCGCAATTTTCAACCCCAGACCAATGACAATAAAACCAAATCCAGCGCGGATCGTTCGATTAAGACCTTGATCAGAAATTCTATCAGCCAAATCAACTAAATTTAATGTGCCAGTTGCCATGTACAAAAATCCGATACCTATTACAAAAAATGTCGCTCCAATGGTTCCTAGAATTAGATAGTCATAAGCAGCAGTTAACGCTCGCTTATCTTTATAAGCTCCCATGGCTACCAAAATGTATGTTGCGAGTGAGGAAATTTCTAAGAATACAAATATATTGAATGCGTCGCCAGTAACGACAATTCCCATTAACCCCGTAAAACATAACATGTAACTGGCATAAAATAATGTATGATGTTTTGGGTTGATCTCAATCATTACAGATCTGTACGCATAAGGTAATGCAACTGTAGCTATCAAAGAGATTAACATTAAGATTAAGGCATTAGTCGCATCTATCCTATACTCAATACCAATGGGTGGAGCCCAACCGCCTATATGATAAGATATTACACCACCATCTTTAAGGGTAAGAACCAAGATAACAGATATTGCCAAGCTAAAAGCAGTTGCCAAAAACGAAACCGCCCATGCTAAACCTTTATTCCCAAACAATAATATTAATGGAGCCGCTACAAAAGGTATGACAATTAGCCAAATTGGGAGTTGCTCTTCCAGTGTTAAGGCTACGTGGTTCACTTGCTCAATCGCCATTACGCTAACCAAGCCTCTCTATCTTCATTTTCTTTTTCAGCAATTAAAGTCTCTGCATCCAAAATTTCATCTTCTTCTATGGTGCCATATTCTTCTCGAATTCTAACAATCAAAGCCAGTCCAAGAGAAGTTGTCGCCACCCCAACAACGATAGCTGTCAATATCAACACATGAGGAAGGGGATTGGAGTATATAACGTCCAAGCCATATTCAACATGACCTGTATTATCATATGGCAATATAGGAGCCGTGCCTCCAATAACTTTGCCAATTGAAATGTACATCATAAAAACCGAAACTTGGAAAATATTTAAACCAACTATCTTTTTTAATAAATTTCCTTTAGCGATAACAATATAAAGGCCAATAAGCATTAAGACGATAAACAGCCAGTAATTCATATGACCTAAAATAAATTCCCAAGTCATATCACCAATCCTCATCTGATATATGAGGCGTTCTAGACGCAAAGGCATAATAGATCGATACAATTACACCAGAAACTGTGACACCTACTCCAAGTTCAACGAGCCAAATGCCCCAATGCTGGCCATGAGTAGGATGCTCAGGATCAAAAACTGTGTAGTCTAAAAAAGGATATCCATAAAATAATGAAACTAAGCCCGTACCAGCATAAATCAAAACCCCTAACGCCATCAATTTATGTGCTAACCAAACAGGAAAAACTTGCTTTACCTTCGATAAGCCAAAGACGACACCATAAAGAATAAAAGCTACCGCCATTATAACTCCAGCCTGAAACCCCCCACCTGGCGAGAAATCGCCATGAAACTGGACATAAAAAGCAAACAAAATAATAGTACCAACCACTATTTTTGTTACAACTCTTAAGATCAAATGATGTTCGTGCATCATAACTCTTCTTTATCCTCACGCCTTCTGCGAGCTAACCCACTTAGTAATACGAGAACGCCTACACCCGCTGTAAATACTACCGCTACTTCTCCCAAGGTATCAAATCCACGATAGCTTGCCAGAATCCCAGTCACCATATTTGGCACACCAATATCAGTAGCACTATTATTAACATAATAAGCTGCTACATGCGTATTTGCTGCACTGTTTAAGTCTCCAAAATTTGGCATATCCATTGTACCGTAAATCAATGCAACACCAATAATAATTATTATCAATACAGGCATTAATTGGAATTTTGGTGATTTTTTTTGTGTTCTTGCAGTCAATGCTATCGTACCCAACATCAATACAGTCGTTATACCTGCACCTACTGCTGCTTCAGTAAATGCAACATCTACCGCATCCATAACTATAAAAAGAAGCGCTGATAGAAAACTAAAAACGCCAGATAGCATAACGACGGCAAATAACTTATCCATTCGAATTATGGCCAATGCCGTCACAACCAGCATTATAAACAAAATTATATTTATTGCAGTTTCAATCATAAATTGTCCTGAGGCTCTTTTAAGTCCGACTTAGGCTTCATACCTGAAACTAAAGCAGCACTTGCGACCGCATGAGTTGCTGTTGGGCCAGTTAAGAACAAAAAAACAATCAATAAAATGAGCTTAACCGTTATCAACGACAAGCCAGATTGTATGCAAAGTCCAGAAATCAGGAGTATCATGCCAGCACTTTCCACAACAGAAGCAGCATGTAACCGCGACCAGAATTCAGGCAGTTTTAGAACACCCAGTGCACCTATGAGTACAAAAAAACAACCTAAGCCAATTAAACACCAGCTTAAAATATCGTAAAACATATCTAAAGCCATTATTCAGACTCCTGATTGTGCACCGGAATATCACCAATGGATCTATATCTAAAAAATTTTAATACTGCGATTGTGCCCACAAAATTTATTAGTGCGTAAAGTAAGGCAATATCTAGAAAATCAGGTCGGCCAGATAAAAATCCAACCACTCCAATAAATAAAACGGTCTGCGTTCCAAAAACATTTGAAGCAAGGACTCTATCATACAAGGTTGGACCAAAATACAATCGCAATAGCACAAGTATCATTGAAATGATCAAAACTATGGCTGCAATTAGCAGCATCAAACTGCTCTTTCTATATTTGAGACTCTTAAATCCATATAAGCTAAGGCTTCCAAATCTTCTTCAGAATATGACAAAGCGTGTACCCAAATTTTATCACCTTCATGCTCAACTGAAATTGTTCCGGGCGTTAAAGTAATAGAATTGGCAAAGGTAGTTTTACCCACCTCTGTTTCCTGAGTACAAGAAGTCTTAAAAAAATGCTGCTGAATATTTGGATGCAATCCTATAATTGTTTTGGTCACAGCCCAATTTGACTTGGCAATCTCTATAAGAAGCCAACAGAAATAACCAAAAGTCTTTACGATATTTAATCTAATCTCTAATCGATCTGAATCAGCAGCATCGTCCATTCGACGAACTACAAAAACTGACAATGCTGCTGCCAACAAGCCAGTGCCAATCATAAAGCCTTGATTCATACCAGACATCAGTAACCATAGGCAAAAAAGTACAATTATAGTTATTATTGTTCTAATCAACAGCAACCCACCTTCCTGCGAGCAATCAACAAATCCACATTGGGAACTTCTCTTACACAAGATGTGGACATTTTATCGCTGTTTTTCAAGAGAATAAGAACTTATTGCATTCGAAAATGTGAATTATGCACTGAAATACAACAATTCATGAATTTTTTATTAATATTAGGCAATGAGTCGATTTTAAACAATCGTTCCTGAAGAGCTAATACGTAATTAAATTTGTATTTAATTATCAACACGAGTATATACGAGTTTAGAATTAAGGGGCTACAGATACAATGAGTTTTGAAATTGGACATCTTAAAATCGGTAATGATTTACCATTAAATATTATTGCAGGTCCCTGTCAGTTGGAAAGCACTGACCATTCTATAATGATTGCACAATTCATGTCAGACGCATGTGCCGAAGTTGGTGCAGGATTCATTTTCAAAGGATCATTTGATAAAGCCAATAGAACTTCTGTTTCTGGAAAACGTGGCGTGGGGATCTTTGAAGGTTTAAAAATCATGGAAATGGTTAAAAAATCAGTAGGCTGTCCTGTGCTTACTGATGTTCACGACCCCAATCAATGCGCTGAAGTTGCATCTGTTGTGGATGTCTTGCAAATTCCCGCATTTTTATGCCGACAGACTGATTTACTAGTTGCTGCAGCAAAAACAGGTGCCGCAATTAATGCCAAAAAGGGGCAGTTTCTTGCTCCATGGGAAATGCCTAACGTTGCTGAAAAACTAGCTTCAACTGGCAATGAGAGAATAATGTTATGTGAACGAGGGACAAGCTTTGGTTACAACACTCTGGTTACAGATATGCGAGGCATCCCTGAAATGATGAAAACTGGTTATCCAATTATAATGGACGCTACACATTCGGTTCAGCAACCAGGTGGAAAAGGAAAATCATCTGGCGGACAACGAGAATTTGCACCATTAATGGCACGAATGGCGACAAGCATCGGAATTTCTGGTGTATTTATTGAAACGCATGAAAATCCAGATAACGCTCCATCAGACGGGCCTAACATGATTAAAATAAACCAAATGCCAGATATTCTTAAAAATCTGATGAAGTTTGACCAACTTGCTAAGGAAAATCCATTTCGGCTAAATGATTAAGATTGATTACAACCCAATTAACATATCTTAAAAAAATATTTATCAACTCTTGCATAGAAAAGTTTTATTAATGAAAAAATATGATTACATAATTATTGGCGCAGGCTCTGCAGGATGCGTGCTTGCAAATAAACTTGGAGAAGATACAAAAAATAATATCTTAATTTTGGAAGCAGGTCCGATGGATCGTAATCTCATGATCCATATACCAGCTGGTGTTTATAGTGCTTACCGTAATCCTAAAATTAATTGGAACTATTCAACAGAAGATGAGCCAGAGCTTTTTAATCGTAATGTTTCAATGCCACGTGGCAAAGTTGTTGGTGGTTCTTCATCAATCAACTCAATGGTGTACATGAGAGGCCATCCTTTGGATTATGATCGTTGGCAATCAGAATGTGGATTAAAAGATTGGTCGTACGATCAATGTTTACCGTATTTCAAAGCTGGCGAAAATTCTGATCGCGGGGAAAATCAATGGCGGGGAGGAGCCGGTTATCTTGGTGTAACAAGAGGCTCATTTCAAAATCCATTATTTGACGCTCTTGAAGAAGCTGGCACACAATCAGGGCAAGGTCACTCCGAAGACCTAAATGGCTTTAACCCAGAGGGAACAGCAAGACTTGACGCAACCCGAAAAAATGGAAGGCGATGTAGCGCTGCTGTTGCACATTTAAGACCAGCACTTGCTCGTGGAAATATAACTCTAATTACAAGAGCGCAGGTTGAGAAAATTGTTATAAATGGAAATTCAGCGACTGGGATTTCGTATAGGCATAAAGATAAGACTCACTCAGTTGAAGCCAATAAAGAAATAATATTATCAGGTGGAGCAATCAATTCTCCACACCTGTTAATGTTATCAGGAATAGGTCCAAAAGATCATTTAGAAGAACATGGAATAGACACTAAAGTTGATCTCCCAGGAGTTGGACAAAATCTACAAGACCACGCAACTGTAATACTTCAGTATGCATGTAAAAAAAGCTTCCCAATACACAAGGTAGACCAACCTCACCGCAAATTAGCAACTGGTATACAATGGGTGTTTACACGCAAAGGGATGGCAACCTCGAACATCTGGGAAGCAGGTGGATTGATCAAAAGTGAGGCAAATGCTGAATATCCCGATATTCAATATCACTTTGGACCAGTCGGTTTTGAATTTAACGGGACCAAAATCTCATTGCTACAAGCGTTTGCTATTCACGTAGATCAACTGCGTCCTCGCAGTAGAGGGCAAGTATTACTAAAATCAAGCAATCCTTTTGATAAACCTTTAATGGCATTTAATTATCTGCAAGATCCACAAGATTTAAAAGAGATAGTGAATGGCTTCAAAAAAGCGCGCCAACTAATATCACAACCTGCTTTTGATGAATATAGAGGAGTAGAGCTTAAACCGGGCCCAGATGTTAAATCAGATGCAGAAATTGAGCACTGGGTCAGAAATGTTGCAGAGACAGACTATCATCCAAGCTGCACCTGCTCTATGGGCCAAGGTAAAATGGCAGTGGTGGATGATCAGCTCAAAGTACATGGAATTGAAAAACTACGCGTAATAGATGCCTCAGTTATGCCTCAAATAGTGTCTGGAAATTTAAACGCTCCAACCCAAATGATTGCTTCTCGCGCAGCCGATATGATTTTAGGTAAACCTCAACTCAACCCTATAAAAGCAAAATTTGCGTTTGAGAATTAATCTATTAAACTGCGTACAGCATTTAAAAACTCAGATACTTCCTCAATATTATTATAGTGGCACATGGAAACCCTGGTGCAACTCTCCAAATTTAAAGGCTTCAATATATTTCCAGAGTAGTGATCAGATTTACGCGCATGAACTCTTATACCTTTCTTACGCAAACTGCTAACAACCTGCTCTGCAGTCATCCCTTTCACCGTCATCGATACAAGTCCTTCACGACGTGCATTTTCTGCACCACCTAAAATTCCAATACCTGGTAGATTGGCCAATCCAGTTAGATTACCCACTCCGCCAATCATTGCGTCTGTCAAAGTCTTCTCTTGTTGATGTATTGCTCTACCCGCAGCCAAAATTCGATCACGCTTCGTGTTTTTACTTGAAATCTTAGAACCCAACCAATCAAAATAATTAACAACATCGCTAAAAGCAGCATAAGATCCCGTATCACGCGTTCCAAGCTCCCAGTTTTGAGCAGGTCCACCGATTAAATTCTCATGTGGCAAATCCCGCAACCTATCTGAAAGCCAGCCAATGCCATAACCATGTCGCGAAAAAACTTTGTAGGGCGAAACAGCATAACCATCAATCTTATAACTCTCTAAATCCAAACCACCATGGGCGGCGTGTTGAATACCATCAACAATTATAAAGCAATTAGGAGAAATTGAGCGTACTGCACTTACAATCTTTGTAACGTCAACACTCATACCGGTTACAGGCGATGTGTGAATGATAGTCGCCACTCGCACATCAGGAGTCATAGCTTTAAGATATGCCGAAGGATCAATTGAACCATTTTCGTTATCATGCTCAACGCTAATATAGGTCTTATTACCCAGCTCAGACCATTTCATGCATGCACTCACTGATGCTGGGTGCTCTAACGTACTACCAAGAACTAATCCACCAGGCTTAGAGCCCAAAATTGCAGTACGTATTAGCCGAAATAAAATTTCTGTACCACTTTCACCAACAAAAAATGTGCCACTATTAATTCCAAAAAAAGCAGACATATCTTCTTTTGATTGATTTATAATGTCTACTAATGCATTACTTGCCTTGTTATCACGCCCTTGGTTATCAGGTATTGCAGCAAATTTTGCAGATGTTTCAACTACCGACTTAAGTGTTAAGGCTCCACCAGCATTCTCAAAGAAAATACGCTTTCCCTCAAATGGACACTCATCAATATGTGCAAAGCGGTCCCGCACCTCCGTAATTAGTTTTGCATTGTTGTGAAGCATTAGATTTCAACCATCAAGTTTTGTGTAGCACAGGTTTATTAAATAAATACTAACTAATGGCCCAAGATCTGACTTAAAAATAATTTTGTTCTATCAGACTTTGGATTATCAAAAAATTCTTTTGGCTCATTTTCTTCCACTATTTGACCATCATCCATAAAAATTACTCTATTAGCGACCTGCCTAGCAAAACCCATTTCATGAGTAACGCAAACCATTGTCATTCCTTCTTCTGCAAGCTCGATCATCGTGTCCAACACTTCCTTAATCATTTCTGGATCGAGAGAGGAGGTCGGTTCATCAAATAGCATTATTTGAGGCTTCATACAAAGCGATCTTGCAATCGCAACTCTTTGTTGTTGACCGCCAGATAATTGACCAGGGTATTTATCAGCTTGCTCAGGTATTTTAACCTTTTCAAGATAATGCATAGCTGTTTCTTCAGCCTCTTTTCTAGCCATCTTTCGTACCCAAATGGGCGCTAAAGTACAGTTTTCTAAGATTGTAAGATGTGGAAACAAATTAAAATGTTGAAAACACATTCCAACTTCTGATCGAATCTTATCTATATTTTTTAGATCCGAAGATAATTCGGTTCCATCAACAACTATTTTACCTTGTTGATGTTCCTCAAGGCGATTTATACAACGAATTAGAGTAGACTTACCTGATCCAGAAGGACCACAAACAACAATTCTTTCCCCCCGCCGAACTTCCAGATTAATGTCTCTTAAGACATGGAAGTTTCCAAACCATTTATTCATATCAGAAATATGGATTGCAATTTCATCAGACACCTCCATTTTGGAGCGATCAATTGCTCGTTCTGTGACTACATCAGACATTTAAGCCTCCTTAACTGTTATCAGTTTTCAATTTTCGTTCCAAATATTGCGAATATTGTGACATGCCAAAACAACAAATAAAGAACATCAATCCAATTGCCACATATAACTCCCAGTAAATACCATTCCATTTTTGATCAGCTCTTATCAGAGATGCGAGACCAACAGGGTCTAAAAGACTAATGATGGAAACCAAAGTAGTATCTTTAAATAATCCAATGAAAGTATTCACAATGCCTGGAATAGAAATTTTAAGCGCCTGTGGCATTATTATAAGTCTTTGAGATTGCCAATAGCTCAAACCAAGTGCTGCTGATGCTTCATGTTGACCTACTGGAAGGGCCGCTAAACCTCCCCGAATAACTTCAGCCATATATGCTGCTGAAAAAATTGTAACCATTATAATAACTCTTATTATAATATCAAAAGATGTTCCTGGCGGTAGAAAATAATTTAATAATACTGATGCCACGAATAATAATGTTATAAGGGGTACACCCCTTATAAACTCAATGAAACCTACACAGATCATTTTGACTAAAGGCAAGTCTGACTGTCTACCAAGTGCCAAAAGTATACCTATGGGAAAAGAGGCCGCTATTCCCGAAAAACCAACAATCATCGACAGTAAAAATCCACCAAATTGCAGAGATTCTATTAAAACTAGGTTGATTGGAAGGATATACTTAAACAACGCGATAAATGGACCTGCGATAAAAATAAAATATAAAAAGAAAAATAATATTGCTGCGGTAAAGCTGAATCCGGAAGATAGTTTAAATTTATTTTTTGCAAGAAAAAATACCAGCCCAGTTAGACTAATAGCGAGATAAATAGAAAACACTGGCCAAATCGACCCCCCCCACAAAAGCCAGACAGCAATGCCTGGATAAATCAATGAAAACCAGAAAAATCTTGCAAAACGTGGTATCAAAACAGGCGCTATTGATATAAATAACAATACGAACGTTAAAATAGGTCTCCAATATTCTTCAGTAGGGTAAAATCCAAATAATAATTGACGCCATCGAGCGCCAATTACAGAAAAGCAAGCCACATCAGGATTAATATCAAGGCACTCCCGAATCGAATTTGCCGTCCAAATCCCACCGTAAGCCCAAGGAATGAAATCTCTTAAGCAAACATAAATAAAATAAACTGATAATATGGTTAAGAGCGAGTTCAACCATCCAGAAAACAAATTTTGACGTACCCAACGTATTGCATTACTTTCCGTAATTGGCGGTGGCGATTGTGGAATCTCTTTTTCTCTGACGAAGCTAATATTTGACATTCTACAAGCCCTTTATTTGAAAAGAGCGATTAAAATAATTTATAATAGCAGAGACACATAAAGAAACACATAAATAAAAGCCCATAAGCAAAAGCATAGATTCCAACTCTCGACCGGTTTGATTCAATGTAATTCCCCCAAGGGTACCTCTCACGTCCATATACCCTACAGCTATAGCTAGTGAGGAGTTTTTGGTAAGGTTTAAATAATTTGAAATCATCGGTGGCACGATTACTCGAAGTGCCTGAGGTAAGATAATCAAATTCATAATTCTACTTGGCCGTAATCCGAGTGAAGATGCCGCTTCTGTTTGTCCCTTAGAAATAGCCAATATCCCTGAACGAACAATTTCGCCAATAAACGCAGAAGTATATAATGAAAGAGCTAGTGTTAAGGCAATAAATGAATTTCGTACATATATACCATCTTTAAAATTAAACCCCTTTAAATACGGATATTCTAACGAAACTGGGCCACCCAAAATAAAATAAAATAAAATAGATGGTATAAAAAATATTGCTAAAGAAATCCAAAACTTTGGTAAATTTTTGCCAGTTTCCTCTTGAAGATTTTTAGCATATCTTCTGAACAAAAACATTGCAGCTAAACTAAGAATAAAAATCAATATGAGATAAACAGAACCATCACCCCAAACTGGACTTGGAAAATAAGCTCCTCTATTAGTAACTGCAGTACTTTGAAAAAAAATCATAGAAGCTTCTGGGTCGGCACCTTTAAACGCTCGGGGTGCTGGTGTAAACTCAGTTAAAAGAGCAAATATCATTACAATCCAAAGCAAAATTGGGATATTTCTAAACCCCTCAATGTAAACAGACATCAATTTCGCCACAATCCAGTTTTTAGAAAGCCTTAATATTCCGACGAAAACACCAATGATAGTCGCTATTATACAACCGATAAATGCTACTAGTAACGTATTTAAAATACCAACTAATGCTGCGCGTCCATGTGTGCTATCATTGGTATATGGAATTAATCTTTGATTTATATCATAGCCAGCGCGCATCCAAAGATAAGAAAAATCCACATCTTTTCCTAAAAGCGCTAGATTTTTGACTGTATTGTCTACCAACCAGAAGACGACTGAAACAAAAATGATAAAGGCGATAACCTGCACCGTAGTAGATCTATAGCGCGTATCACCTAATAACATTCCCAGTCTAAATTTTTCGACAGGAAGCTTAACTGAACTCATAAAAAATCAATCTATAAAAAGAAAAAGGGTGCACAATTAAGGTGCACCCTTCATATTTATTTCTTATCTAAATGGAGGAGAATATAGAATTCCACCATTGGTCCAAGAATTGTTCACACCACGTTCGATGTTTATACCACTTGACGCTCCAAGATTTCTCTCAAAGATTTCGCCATAGTTACCAACGTGTTTAATGGCATTATACATACCATCTTTAGGCATGCCCATCATCGCCATCATATCATCATCTCCAGTACCTAGAAGACGGTGAATTTCAGCGTCCTTGGTATCAGAAAAACTATCGATATTTGCAGATGTAATACCTTTTTCTTCGGCAATTACCAACGCGTTCAGTACCCAACGACCAACGTCAGCCCATTCATCATCTCCGTGACGAACAAGAGGGCCTAATGGCTCTTTTGAAACGATCTCTGGAAGCACAATATGATCACTTGGGTTTTCCATATTGATTCTTGTTCCATGAAGAGCAGATGCGTCTGTTGTATAAGCATCACATGCTCCAGCCAAATACTGCTGCTTTGACTCAGCGTTATCTGAAGTTGGTAAAGGCTCATAGCTCATACCATTAGCTTTAAAATAATCAGCTAAGTTTAACTCAGTTGTTGTCCCAACTTGGATACAAATAGTCGCGCCATCTAGTTCTAAAGTTGAACTAACACCCAATGATGTTTTAGCCATGAAGCCTTGTCCATCATAATAAGTTACGCCTAAGAAAGTTTGTTTTAGATCTGTGTCACGACTGTAAGTCCAAGTTGTATTTCTTGCCAAAATATCAACTTCACCAGACGCCAGAGCAGTAAAACGTACTGAAGACGATAATGGTGTAAATTTCACAGCCATTGGATCATTAAAAATAGCTGCAGCAAGAGCACGACAGTAATCTACGTCAAACCCAACATTTTTACCAGAATCATCAACCCCAGAAAAGCCTGGAGAACCAGTAGAAACACCACATTTAACATGGCCTCGTGCAATCGTATCATCTAAAGTTCCTGCAGCTGCAACTCCGGCAGTTAAGCCTACAATCGCCGCTACACTAAGAAATAGTGATTTTTTCATAATTACCTCTTTATAAAACCCCTCCCAACAGCGGGCGGGTGTTCCAACCATTATAGTTAGAATCATTTGAATAGAAGAGCTGTAAAGCTCTCTGAACGCCCACAATGAACGTTTCAGACCCCTTGCGTCAAGTCCGAAGGATAAATTTAACCAGATAATAAGGAAAATAGTGGTATTTTTTATCAATATTTAAATAAAATACTGTATTTTTTTTATTAAACATCAAGATAGCAATGTTGATATTTCTATAGCTTTTAGAAATTCTAACTTTTTTAACTCAATATTTTGTTTCTGTTCTACATCCTCACCCCAAATACTTGCCTGCCAATTTTCATCAAGTATTGCCGCATTCCATATACTTTCTGCAGACATAGTATTTTCCAGTGCAGCTAAGCCTAAAATATAGGATCCTGAAATAGTGACCAACTTATTAAAAACAGTTAACTGGAAACTGCTCATTTGTGTCATTTGTGAAACCAATGATTCAATAGATTTGGGATGTTGTCGTATTGGGATTACGCCAGTAGTAATATTTAATTTAATATAAAACCTGTTTTCAGCCCAACTTATAAATGGATCCCAAATTAAAATCTGCTCATCTATTAACTCTTGAGGTTTTTCTGCTCGATAAAAAAGTAAATCAGTATCAGCATATTCTTCTAGTATTTTTTTTGTCTCAAAAATCTGATTTCGAGTTTGATCGATGGCTGCGTTTGCCAATCTATTTGCAGGCATCTTAGTGAAGTCAATTTCATCTTTTTGCTGTTTTAACTCGTCAACCAACAAGTTGGCTAACTTATAATTTGGCAATTTAAGTACAGTTTTTTTTGGTGTCTTAAGCAAGTGATTATCTAAATAAATGCAATATTCAGAAGCATCTTGCTTAATAGTTACCAAATTCCAAAAAACTTTTTTAATTGAAAGTGACATCTCTCAATCCATCCTTTTTAAACGGATCATCAATCTCCATATTTACGTTCCAATCCAGGAAGTCCCAAGTCTTAATCATGTGCTCAGGCAAAGGAGCAGAAAAGCTAACAACTTCGTTTGTAAAAGGATGCATAAAAGACAAGCTCTTTGAATGTAAATGAAGTTTTCTGCTAATTTCGCCTCCTAGCTGAGCCCCCCAGCCATCACCCTCATTAATTTGTCTATTAGTCCCATACTTACCATCACCAATAATTGGATGCCCTAATTCTGAAATATGTGCCCTTAATTGATGGGTTCTACCAGTTATAGGAACCATGATTAACCAAGAGACTCGTTGCCCAGCATTTTCAATAATGGCATAATCTGTTGTTGCTCTCTTCGCATTAGCTGTCTCTTTGACATCGTCTGGGTGGACACAAATCATTTTTTCACCAGCACCGTTTGGACCATGACCAGGCATTTTGACTAAACCATAATTTATTGTTCCAGTCTTAACTGTTGGAGCACCTGCAACAGCAGCCCAATAAACCTTACGCGTTTCTCTATGCCTAAAAGCCGCCGTTAAGTGTTTAGCAGCTTTACCAGTTCTGGCCATAAGCAATATTCCACTCGTATCTTTGTCCAACCTATGAACAAGTCGCGGCTTTTCCTCATACCCAAATTTCAACACAGTTGATAAACCATCTATGTGTCTTGGTTGCCCAGTACCACCTTGTACGGGAATACCCGATGGCTTGTTGATTACCAGTAAGTGCTCATCTTTATATATAACGCTTTCTTGGAGCATTATTTTATCGTCTTTTGAAATTGGCCTTAAGTTCTTAGAAAAATTGTTATCAGGCTTCTCTATAAATGGTGGAACTCTTACAATCTGACCAGCTTCTATACGAGTGGATGGTTTGGCTTTTTTGCCATCAATTCTTATGTCTCCCTTTCGGCATATCTTTTCAATATGAGATTGCTTCAAGTAAGAAAATCGTTTTTTTAACCACCTATCAAGTCGCTGATCTTCATCATTTCCCGTAATAGCAATTTTTTGAACCTTATTCATGCAAACACTTCTCGAGCTACAACCATACCAATAATTAAAGCTATCAGTGACAAAAATACTGAGGCAAAAACATATATTCCAGCCATCATTAATCGCCCATCTTCGTATAATTTAAAAGTATCCAAAGAAAAGGCTGAGAAAGTCGTAAACCCTCCTAAAAGCCCAATCAATAAAAATGGCTGCCAACGATCCAAGCCCTTTTGGTTTAAATAAATAAACAACAAGCCCATCAGAAAGCTTCCAACGATATTGACAGTTAAAGTTCCATAAGGATATCCAACAATTAAACTGACAGCATAACGGGTAATTGCTCCAAATGCTCCACCTAAAGCAATCCAAATGAGAGAGGATGATATCATAACGGCCTATGAACCTTTGTTTTGTGTAAAGTCAAGTTATTCGCGCTTCTTCGCCCTAAGGGATTCAAAGTATTCTATCCTTTTTTTTAATTCTTTTTCAAATCCTCGTTCTACAGGCTGATAAAATCGTTCCTTTGCCATATCTGTGGGAAAAAAATCTTGTCCTGAAAAGCCTTCTTTGTGATTATGATCATATTCATAATCAATGCCATAGCCTTCTTTTTTCATAAGATCGGTAGGAGCATTTAAAATATGCTTTGGTGGAGATAATGAACCTGTTTTAACTGCCGCTGTCCGAGCCTTATTATACCCAACATAAATTGCATTAGATTTTGGTGCTAACGCTAAATAAACTACAGCTTGAGCCAACGCCAGTTCTCCTTCAGGGGACCCCAACCTGTCGAAAGTTTCCCAAGATTTTAAACAATGAATCTGTGCTGTCGGATCAGCCAACCCAACATCTTCAACTGACATTCGTACAAGTCGCCTTGCAAGATACTTGGGGTCTTCTCCTCCTTCTAGCATTCGGGAAAACCAATATAAAGCAGCATCAGGATCCGAACCTCGCACTGATTTGTGTAATGCAGATATTAGATTGTAGTGATACTCTCCAGACTTATCATACAAACTTGGTCTTTTATTTAAGCTAGTTTGTAAGGATGTAATATCTAATTTTTCTTTTACTCCCCACGAGTATATCTGCTCAATTAAATTTAAAACTACTCTTGCATCTCCATCTGCCATTTCCAGTAAATATTGGTAAGCAGATTCATCTAAAGGTAAGTCTTTTTTTTGTTCCAACTGCGCCCTTTTAACAATCAAATCCAAATCGTCTAAACTTAAACGATTAAGTACCAGAACCTGTGCTCTACTTAATAAGGCCGAGTTTAACTCAAAAGATGGATTTTCTGTAGTAGCCCCTACCAAAAATATTATCCCATTTTCCATTAACGGCAGAAAACTATCTTGTTGTGCCTTATTAAATCGATGGATTTCATCAACAAATAGCATTGTTGCCAAGCCATTCCTATGTCGGATCTTAGCTGCTTCAAATATTTTCTTTAAATCAGCAACCCCTGTAAATATTGCACTAATTGAGACAAAATATAGATTTTTTTCACCGGCTAAAAGCCTAGCTATAGTAGTTTTACCTACTCCCGGTGGACCCCAAAATATAATTGACTGAAATGAATTTCCCGCCAGCAGTCTTGTCAAAGACCCGTGCGGACCCAAGATCTCCCGCTGCCCAATTACATCGCATAATTTTAACGGTCTGAGCCTCTCAGCCAGAGGTTTAAAGACTTCGTTAATCTTTTCTGCAGCATTGTGGTTGTCAAAAAGATCACTCATTCAACATTCTTATTTTATAAAACTGTTAAACAAAAGTCCTCAAATTTTATAATTATCAGAAAGTAAATTGAAAAATTGCCTTGTGAAGGCATTAGGTATTTTTAACACATCAAGTATCAGATGTCTCAATTTCCAAATCTCTCGCCTTATCTGCTGAGCCTTTTGCGTCTGGGTCTCTATCAACAAACTCAATAATCGCCATTGGGGCCATATCGCCATAGCGAAATCCTGCCTTCAACACGCGAGTATATCCACCTTTTCGTTCTTTGTATCTTTCACCAAGAACATCAAAGAGTTTTGATACATGCATATCTTGCTTTAATCTGCTTGCTGCTAAACGTCGAGAATGAAGGTCTCCACGTTTTGCTAAAGTTATTAATTTTTCAATTATTGGTCTTAGTTCCTTGGCTTTGGGCAATGTGGTTTTTATCTGCTCATGCTCAATTAATGACCCAGACATATTCGCAAAAAGCGCCTTGCGATGTTCATGTGTACGATTTAATCGGCGGTAACCTCGTTTATGTCGCATTCTAATCTTCCTTAATCATTTATACTTTGTCCGACAGCAGTTAATTTTACTGTTCACCTTGGAGCTATCGCTCATTTTTCCCGAGTATTCTCGGCATTTTTAACAATAAGAAATTACAACTAATTTTTATTAGAAGTGATCTTCATATTTTTTTGCAAGGTCCTCAATATTTTCAGGTGGCCAATCTGCTACATCCATTCCTAGATGCAAGCCCATTCCAGTGAGAACTTCTTTTATTTCATTGAGAGATTTACGTCCAAAATTAGGAGTTCGTAACATTTCTGCTTCAGTCTTTTGGATTAAATCACCGATGTAAACTATGTTATCATTTTTCAGACAATTAGCCGATCTTACAGATAGCTCCAGCTCGTCTACTTTCTTCAATAATAACGGATTAAATTCTAAATCATCCTCATCATCTTCTTTACCAGTACTTTCTGGCTCATCAAAGTTAACAAATATTGATAATTGATCTTGGAGAATGCGCGCTGCAAAAGCTATCGCATCTTCAGAAGTTAAAGACCCATCTGTTTCAACTTTCATCGTCAACTTGTCATAGTCGAGAACTTGCCCTTCACGTGTCGGTTGGACATCATAGGAAACTTTTCTAACAGGCGAGTATATGGCATCAATTGGTATCAAACCAATTGGACCATCTTCTGGACGGTTTTTATCTGAAGAAACATAACCCTTACCAGTATCCACATTTAACTCCATTGATAATGTGGCTCCATCATCAAGATGACAGATTATGTGTTCTTTATTCAGAATTTCTATATCTGATGCTTCTGAAATATCTCCAGCAGTAACAACCTTTGGCCCAGTGGCATTAATCGACAGACGTTTTGGTCCCTCGACATCCATTCTGATTGCTACTCCTTTTAGATTTAAAACAATATCTGTTACATCTTCTCTAACCCCGGCGACGGAAGAAAACTCGTGAAGTACATTGTCAATTTGAACCGAGGTTATTGCGGCACCCTGCAAGGATGATAACAATATTCTTCTAAGTGCGTTTCCTAAAGTTAGACCAAATCCACGCTCAAGAGGTTCTGCTACTAAAGTCGCCATTCTCATAGGGTCTGAACCCGGTATTATTTCCAACTGTGTTGGTTTTATTAGCTCTTGCCAGTTCTTAAGGATCATATGTTTCCTCCATTCTTGTCTTCCAACCTAGATCCACTGGTGGAGACGCTCGAGGTTTTAGGGATTATACAAATATTACACCTCTCGTAATATCTAGGGTAATTTATACTCTACGACGCTTTGGTGGACGGCACCCATTGTGTGCTATTGGTGTAACGTCTCTTATTGCGGTTATATTAAGGCCTAAGGCAGCCAAAGCCCGTAACGCACTTTCTCGGCCAGTACCAGGTCCTTGGACCTCCACTTCAAGTGTTCTCATGCCGTGTTCTTGCGCTTTTTTTCCAGCGTCTTCTGCCGCCATTTGGGCGGCATAAGGTGTGGACTTTCTAGAACCTTTAAATCCCATTGTGCCAGCAGATGACCATGCAATTGCATTTCCTTGAACATCGGAAATTAGGATTTTTGTATTATTGAAAGAAGAATTTACATGAGCCACACCAGTAGCTATATTTTTTCTTTCTTTACGTTTTGTTCGAGTTTTTTCTCTTGCCATGATACTCTCCCTTACTTCTTCTTGCCAGCTATGGCTCGAGCGGGGCCTTTGCGAGTTCTAGCATTTGTATGTGTTCTTTGACCACGCACAGGAAGATTTCTCCTATGGCGCAATCCTCTGTAACAACCAAGGTCCATTAGGCGCTTTATGTTCATCTGAGTATCTCTTCTTAAGTCACCTTCTACACTAAAATTAGCGTCGATATTTTCTCTTATCGAAAGCACCTCAGCATCAGATAATTCATTTATCCGTCGAGTAGGATCTATTCCCACTGATTCACAAATTCTTTTTGCCGAATTATTACCAATTCCAGTAATATAAGTTAATGCGATTGGGACCCTTTTATGAGTAGGTATATTAACGCCAGCTATACGCGCCATGCGATTTCCTTTCGTTGCGGTCTCCGTAATTCCGGAGCCTTTTTTCACAACGGCACTTAGAACTATAAATGCCGAATAACTTAAAATAACCTTATTGTATAACCAATAATAATATTAGTAAGTTATATTCAGAATCAGGCAGATACGGTGTTTAAGTGCTGTCGTCAAGTACCGTTATAAAGAATTTCTGCTGTTTAAGATTAATCTTATTTCTTCAGCTACCACATTTATATCTTTAAGCCCATCAATTGAATTTAATTTGCCTTTTGCGTGATAATAACCAATTAAAGGCGATGTATCTCGATAATACGCCAACAGACGGGTCTTTAGAGATATTTCATTATCATCTGCTCGTCTAACAAAATTCTCTGAACCACAATTAGTGCATGTAGGTGGCTGAGGCCTGGTCACGTCATGATAGACGTCCCCGCATCCAACACACGTAGACCGGCCTACGATTCTGGAAACCAATGCTTCATCATCCACTTTCATCTCGACAACAAAATTAAGTTCCTTATCTATTTTAGCAAGAAGGCTTCCCAATGCATCAGCTTGAGCCAATGTTCGTGGAAATCCATCAAAAATAAATCCAGTTGAATTAGTTATCGATAGCTGCTCTTCAATTAAACCTATAACGATATCATCTGTTACTAAGTTACCCGCATCCATCACAGCTGCTACTCGTTTACCCATGTCAGTATTGCTGGTCCTAGCTTCTCTTAACATATCTCCAGTGCTTAACTGCTTCATACCAAGCTCTTGAACCAAACGTCTGGCTTGTGTCCCCTTACCTGCTCCAGGAGGACCAAGTAAAATTATATTCATCTTCTTGCTGATCCTTTTTTGCGATTTTTACCTCGCAACTTAGATTTTTCTATCAAGCCTTCATATTGATGTGCCAACATATGCGATTGTACCTGATTTATTGTATCCATTGTAACCGAAACAACAATTAGAACTGATGTTCCTCCAAAATAAAAAGGGATTGCAAATTGAGAACGTAATATTTCTGGTAGCAGACATACAGCTGCCAAATAGCCAGCACCAACTACCAAAATTCTATTTACAACATAATCCAAATATTCAGCTGTTTTTTGCCCAGGCCTGATACCAGGTATAAATCCATTTTGGTTTTTAAGGTTGTCTGCAACATCTTCAGTTTTAAAAGCTACGTTTGCCGTGTAGAAATAGGAAAAGAATACAATCATAGCTACAAAGAATAATAAGTACAGTGGCTGTCCTGGACCAAAGTATGCAAGCAAGGTCGACATGAAAGGACTTGTTTGATTGCCACTGAAAGTACTAACGGTAGTCGGTAATAACAATAATGAGGAAGCAAAAATTGGAGGAATCACTCCAGAGGGGTTCAACTTGACCGGTAAATTACTATTCCCTCCATCATAGGTTTTCATACCAACCTGCCGCCTCGGATACTGGATATGAATTTTTCTGAGTGCCCGTTCCATAAAAACAACGAAACCAATCACCGCTACTACCATAACAATAACACCGACTATAACAAATGGGCTAATGGCTCCCGAACGACCAGACGCAAAAAACTGGGCTAGCGCCGCTGGTATTTCTGCAACGATCCCAACAAAAATGATTAAAGAAATACCGTTTCCAATACCTCGTGAAGTGATTTGCTCACCTAGCCACATCAAGAACATTGTTCCACCAACCAGAGTTATTATACATGAGGCTCTAAAATACCAACCGGGATCTGTCGCAAGGTCACCCGCCTCTAGGCTCACCGCTAAACCATATGCTTGGAACAATGCCAACAAGACTGTTCCATATCGAGTATATTGGTTTATCTTTTTCTGACCTTGCTGCCCTTCTTTTTTTAATTGTTCTAATTGTGGCACCATAGCCGTCATTAATTGGACAATAATTGAAGCTGATATATAAGGCATTATACCGAGGGCGAAGATCCCCATACGGCTAATCGCCCCCCCAGTAAACATATTCAGGATACCACCAATGCCCTGACCAGCCTCTTCGAAAAACTGTTTTAGTGCTAAATTATCTATCCCAGGTACAGGAATATAAGTACCAATGCGATAAACAATTAAAAGAATTAGGGCAAATACTATGCGTTGGCGCAGCTCAGTGGCTTTCCCGAATGCACTCCAACTCATATTTGCTGCCATTTGCTCAGCGGCCGATGTCATTTGATTTCCTTTCAAATACACTTGCAAAAAAATTTACTGGTACATTTCTAACCATTAAACAGTTCCCAGACCATACTTAGGTAAGGTTTTTGCCACGTTCAAGAGTTAATCAGCCGTGGCTGATTTTAAAACTTTTACAGTACCACCATTTTTTTCAACTGAAGCAATAGCCGATCTTGAAGCTCCTGTTACCTCTAAATTCACTTTAGAGGAGATTTCGCCTTTATTTAGCAATCGTACTCCATCCCAAATTCGGCGAACTAAACCACTATCAACCATCACTTTTTCTGTAACAGTAGTCTTAATATCTATCTTCCCATTATCGATAAATTTCTGCAATATCCCCAAATTGATAACAGCATATTTCTTTGAGTTAATATTGTTAAATCCTCTTTTTGGCAATCTTTGATACAGGGGCATTTGGCCGCCTTCATATCCGTTTATGGCAACGCCTGAACGCGACTTTTGACCTTTGATGCCTCGACCTGCAGTCTTTCCTTTGCCTGATCCTGGGCCCCGCCCAACGCGTTTTTTACTCTTTGTTGCACCAGGATTATCTCGTAATTCATTTAATCTCATTTCGCTCTCCTTTGCCGGAACCATCCCCAGAGCGAATTGGGATGAACACGGCTATTTAATATTAAGTAATTAAAGGTCTGAATTCTCACTTCAAAATTCTAAACCCTATCCTTTTTCTTCGATAATTTCTACAAGATGCGAAATCTTGTTAACCATTCCTCGCACAGCAGGAGTGTCTTCAAGCTCTCGGGTTTTGTGCATTTTATTTAATCCCAGACCTATTAATGTCTGACGTTGTTTTTGAGGGCGCCTGATCGGTGAACCAACCTGCTTGACAACTATTGTTTTAGCCATAATCTACGCCTCCACCTTCTCAGGTTCATTGCTAACTTTTGATGCTGTTTTGGGAAACAGATCTGATACTTTTTTACCCCTTCTTTGTCCAACCATCCTTGGACTAGCGCTTCTGGTCAGCCCATCTATTGTTGCTCTAATCATATTATAGGGATTTTGAGAACCTAAAGATTTAGCTACAACGTCTTGCACTCCAAGCATTTCAAATACTGCTCGCATTGGTCCACCCGCTATAATCCCAGTACCTTGAGAGGCAGTCCGCATCACCACTTTACCTGCGCCGTGACGGCCTTCCATATCATGATGAAGTGTTCGACCTTCCCTAAGAGGAACTCTTACTAATTGACGTTTTGCTTGTTCAGTTGCTTTTCGTATAGCCTCAGGAACTTCTTTGGCTTTACCTTTTCCAAAGCCTACTCTGCCGCGCTGGTCACCGACAACTACTAAAGCAGCAAAACCAAAGCGCTTACCCCCTTTTACAGTTTTAGATACTCGATTTATTGCAACCAATCTGTCTGCAAACTCTGGAGTTTCGTCACGATCGCGACGATTATTTTCTCTTGCCATCTTATCGCTCCTTAAAACTTCAAACCGCCCTCACGGGCAGCATCTGCGAGGGCCTTTACTTTTCCATGAAAAAGAAAAGCCCCCCTATCAAAATAACATTCTTTTACTCCAGCTTTCTTAGCCCGTTCTGCAATAACAGCACCAATCTTTGTGGCAGCGGCAATATTGTTATTACCAACTACTCCCAGTGCTTTTTCTAAAGATGATGCCGAAGCCAGCGTGATGCCATGAATATCGTCTATCAGTTGCACTGATATATTTTTATTAGACCTATTTACACTCAGCCGTGGCCTTCCACTTGCAGAGCGTCTTAATTTGTTTCGAACGCGCAGACGGCGTTTTTGAAACAGCTGTTTTTTTGTGTTAGCCATATTTTCCGTCCTTACTTTTTCTTACCTTCTTTTCTGAAGATATATTCGTCTTTATATTTTATGCCTTTACCTTTGTACGGCTCTGGCTTTCTCCAAGCACGAATATTGGCCGCAACTTGACCAACTAACTGCGAGTCGATTCCTTCAACAATAATCTCTGTTTGTTTGGGAGCTGTGACCGTAACGCCCTGTGGTACCTCAAAATCTACATCATGCGACAGTCCTAAACTTAGCTTTAAGACGTTTCCTTGCATTTGTGCCCTGTAACCTACTCCATTTATTTCTAATTCCTTTTTAAAACCTTCAGTAACACCGACGACACAGTTAGAGACACAAGTTCTAGACATCCCCCACTGTTGCTTTGCTCTTTTTGATGAGCCACGAGGCAATATAGTTACAATATTTTCATTAACCTTAATATCAACATCATCAGTAGCTTTAAAACTTAAAGAACCTTTTGGGCCTTTAACCTCAATTGTTTGCCCAGCCACACTTGCTGTAACTCCTGCTGGCAACTCAACTGGTTTTTTTCCAATTCGCGACATGCATTAAACTCCCTAGAAAACCGTGCAGAGCACTTCGCCACCAATATTGGCGGTACGTGCAGCTGAATCGGACATCACACCACTTGGTGTTGATACAATTGCTATTCCTAAACCCTGACGAACTGATGGAATATCTTTCACTCCGGCATATACTCGACGACCAGGTGTAGACACTCTCTTAAGTTCTTTTATGACTGGTGTGCCATCAAAATATTTTAGACTGATTTCAAGTTCTGGGTGCCCATCTGCGCTAGTATTAGCTTCATAACCACGGATATAACCTTCAATTTTCAATACATCTAATACCCAAGCACGCAACTTTGAAGCTGGTGTTTTTACTGTTGATTTTCCACGTAATTGAGCATTTCTAATTCGTGTCAACATATCTCCTAACGGATCATTCATAATTACCCCCTTACCAGCTTGACTTTACCATGCCCGGGATCTCACCATTTGAGGCAAGTTCACGAAGCGCGATACGAGAAACTTTTAATTTTCGATAGTAAGCATGTGGGCGACCAGTAAGTTGGCAGCGGTTATGCAAACGGGTAGCTGAAGAATTTCGCGGTAGTTTAGCCAATTTTAGGCGTGCCTTAAATCTTTCTTCCATTGGTAGTTCTTGATTAGCTGCTAATTCTTTTAAAGCTGCTCGCTTAGCTGCGTACTTTTCCACCAATTTCTGTCTTTTAACTTCTCTTTGTACCATTGATACTTTTGCCATAAACTTTTCCTCTCCCGCAATCAGCTGTTAAAAGGCATGTTGAAATGTTTCAACAAGCTTTTTGCTTCCGCATCAGTGTTTGCGGTGGTGCAAATTATAACGTCCATTCCCCAGACCTCGTCTACTTTATCGAATTCGATCTCAGGGAATACTATATGTTCTTTCAAGCCCATCGCATAGTTTCCACGACCATCAAAACTTTTACCAGATACGCCCCGGAAATCACGGACCCTAGGCATTGCTATAGTTACAAGCCTGTCCATAAACTCAAACATCCTATCGCCACGAAGGGTGACCTTGACACCCAATGGCATCCCTTCGCGAACCCTAAAGCCCGCGATTGATTGCTTTGCTATATTAATTACAGGTTTCTGGCCAGCTATAGAAGCTAAGTCCGCCTCAGCTGACTTAACCTTTTTACTATCTCTTACAGCTTCTCGCCCACAACCAATATTCAATACAATTTTATCTAATTTTGGAAGTTGCATCCTATTCTTATAAGAAAACTCTCCCATTAATGCATCGCATATTGTGGTTTTATACTGAGCTTTCAATCTTGGCATATAATCAGTCATCAGATTAACTCTCCCGATTTCTTTGCAAAGCGAACCTTTTTGTCGCCCTCCAACCGAAATCCAACTCTAGTAGCCACACCGTCTTTTGGATCCAAGATTGCAAGGTTAGACAACTGTATGGGCTGTTCCTGCGGAATTCTTCCACCTTGATTATTTTGAGTCTGCTTGGTATGCCGGATCGCCATATTTATGCCTTGAACGATTGCTTTTCCAGATTTTGGATTAACTGAAGTAATTTCAGCCTCTTTACCTTTATCCTTACCAGCAAGAATAACAACTTTATCACCTTTTCTAAGCTTAGAAGCCATCACAAAACCTCCGGTGCTAAAGAAATAATCTTCATAAAGTTCTTACTGCGAAGCTCACGGACCACCGGGCCAAAAATACGTGTACCCATTGGCTCATTTGTATTGCTAAGGATGACAGCAGCATTACTGTCAAATCTAATAGCTGTGCCATCTTCGCGACGCACTTCTTTCGCTGTGCGAACCACAACAGCCTTGCGCACATCACCCTTTTTTACTCTTCCTCTTGGTATTGCTTCTTTTACAGAAACTACAATCACGTCACCAACCGAAGCATAACGACGTTTTGAACCACCTAAGACCTTGATGCACTGAACACGGCGAGCACCGCTATTATCAGCTACATCCAGATTAGTTTGCATCTGGATCATTTAACTTCTCCCGACCTTTGGGGATGTTTCCACCCCAGGGTTTCGTTTAAACTGGGTGTTTAAGCTACTAGAACTTCCCAGCGTTTACTTTTTGATACTGGTGCACATTCTTGAATTCGCACCTGATCGCCTTCTTTAAAACTATTCTTTGGGTCATGAGCCCGATATTTTTTCGATTTTCTAATAATTTTTTTCAAAACCGGATGCTTAAATCGCCTCTCAACTGATACTGTAACCGTCTGTTCATTCTTATCGGACGTAACCGTCCCCGTCAAAATCCGCTTAGGCATACTATCGTCCTTATTCTATTTCAGTAACCGGAGTTACTTGATTAATTATAGTCTTGACACGGGCGACATCCTTCTTAACAGATCGCATTCTCGACGTGTTCTCCAACTGATTAGTGGCTGCTTGAAAGCGGAGATTAAACGCTTCCTTTTTAAGGTCAGCCAGCATTTCCTGAAGCTGGTCCAATGTTTTTTCTTTTAACTCAGTAGCGTTCATCGCCACTTTCCTTTCATTTAAGCTAACAAAATTTAGCTTTGATCAATAAAGATATATCTCTTAAAAATATTACCAGTCTTCTCTTTCAACTACTCTGCTTTTAATGGGCAATTTCATCGCTGCCAATCTAAGAGCTTCCTTTGCCACAGAAACCGACACCCCGTCAATCTCAAACATTATTCTACCCGGCTTAACTTTTGCTGCCCAAAATTCCACAGAACCTTTACCTTTACCCATTCTTACTTCAGTTGGCTTTTTTGATACTGGAACATCAGGAAAGATTCTAATCCATACTCGTCCTTGACGCTTCATATGACGAGTCATAGCTCGGCGCGCCGCTTCTATTTGTCGGGCTGTAATTCTTTCAGGCTCTACGGCCTTTAAACCAAATGATCCAAAATTCAACAAGGAGCCGCCTTTAGCCTCGCCATGTATACGACCCTTATGCATTTTTCGAAACTTACTACGTTTTGGTTGCAGCATCTATCTTCCCCTTATCGATCACGACGCTGTGAACGAGGTCCACCGCTATCTTGAAGCTCTTGTTGCCGCCTATCTCTGGCCGCTGGATCATGCTCCATTATCTCACCTTTAAATATCCAAACTTTAATACCAATTATTCCATAAGCAGTTTCAGCTTCATAATTTGCATAATCAATATCAGCTCGCAGTGTGTGTAACGGAACTCTACCTTCACGGTACCACTCTGTTCTTGCAATTTCTGCCCCACCAAGCCGCCCAGCTACGTTAACCCTAATACCAAGAGCACCCATCCGCATAGCGCTTTGCACCCCTCTTTTCATTGCCCTCCTGAAAGATACTCTGCGCTCTAACTGCTGAGCGATACCTTCCGCAACCAATTGAGCATCCAGCTCGGGCTTGCGAACTTCGACAATATTTAAATGGAGTTCTGAATCTGTTAGATTAGCTACTTTTTGTCTTAAAGTTTCAATATCAGCGCCCTTTTTCCCAATGATAACACCGGGTCGAGCTGTATGAATTGTTACCCGACATTTTTTGTGCGGGCGCTCAATAATAACCTTAGAGATCCCTGATTGCTTACACTCTTCACCAATAAATTTTTTAATCTTCAAGTCTTCTAATAATAAATTACCAAAGTCTTTGCTGCTCGCATACCAGCGGCTGTCCCAAGTTCGATTAACTTGTAACCGCATACCAATTGGATTGACCTTCTGACCCATTATGCTTGCTCCTCTAGCTGCCGAACAGTAATTGTTACTTGCGCAAATGGCTTGAATATTTTACCAAATCGTCCTCGCGCTCTGGGACGACCCCTCTTCATTACTAAATTTTTACCAACAAATGCTTCAGCAACTATCAACTCATCCACTTCCAAACCATGATTATTCTCAGCATTAGCAATTGCTGACTGCAAACATTTTTTCACTTCGAGCGCAACGCGTCTTTTTGAAAATGATAAGTCTGTTAACGCTTTGTCAACTTTCTTTCCACGTATCATCTGCGCCAGTAAATTAAGCTTTTGAGGACTCGTTTTGAGCATAACACTGCGTGCCTGAGCTTCATTTTCTGCAACACGGCGAGAATTTTTTTCTTTACTCATTTCTTAATTCCGTTTCGCTTTTTTATCAGCCGCATGACCGTAATAAGTACGAGTAGGGCTATATTCACCAAATTTCTGACCAATCATATCCTCAGATACATTTACTGGAATATGTTTTCTGCCATTATAAACACCAAAAGTTAAACCAACAAACTGTGGTAATATTGTTGACCTGCGGGACCATATTTTTATTACTTCATTGCGACCCGACTCTTTTGATTTCTCCGCCTTTTTTAAAACGTGAGCATCAACAAACGGACCCTTCCAAACAGAACGTGACATATTATCGACCCTTCTTCTTAGCGTGACGGGAGCGAATAATGAGCTTTTGCGACGCTTTGTTTTTGTTTCGTGTACGAGCGCCTTTGGTTGGTTTGCCCCAAGGCGTAACTGGATGGCGTCCTCCTGAAGTTCGTCCTTCGCCACCTCCATGAGGGTGATCAATCGGGTTCATGACCACTCCTCTTACACTAGGCCTAATTCCTCTGTGACGATTTCTTCCAGCTTTACCAAAATTTTGATTAGAATTATCTGGGTTTGAAACAGCTCCAACAGTCGCCATACATTCTTGACGAACAAGCCTAAGCTCTCCTGATGACAGCCTTATTTGGGCATAGCCACCATCTCTACCCACAAATTGGGCATATGTACCAGCAGCTCTAGCAATCTGGCCACCCTTGCCAGGCTTAAGCTCAATATTATGGACAATAGTACCAATTGGCATTCCAGCGAAAGGCATAGAATTTCCCGGTTTAATGTCCGCTTTAGATGCTGAAATAACACTATCGCCTATACTCAAACGTTGAGGTGCCAAGATATAAGCTTGCTCTCCATCAGAATATTTGATCAAAGCTATAAACGCTGTTCTATTTGGATCATATTCTATTCTTTCAACTGTAGCAGATACATCTAATTTACTACGTTTGAAGTCCACAACACGATATAATCTTTTTGCGCCACCACCTTTTCGGCGCATTGTTATACGTCCGGTATTGTTTCGACCACCATTTTTAATCAAACCTTCAGTCAAAGATTTAACTGGTCGTCCCTTCCACAGTTCCGAACGGTCAATCAGAACCAACCCTCGTTGGCCTGGCGTTGTCGGCTTATACGACTTTAATGCCATCTTTCTGTCTTCCGTCTTCTGGCTTACTTCAGAAAATCTGAACCAAGCTGGTTATGCCTATTCACTCTCCGAGAGCTCAAGACTTTTTATCAAACACAAATTTTTAAAAATTTGTAATCTGACTGCTTATATTAAAGGCCTGTACTAACATCGATGGTATTTCCATCCTCTAGCATAACATAGGCCTTCTTAGTATTTTTTCGTTTTCCCAACTGCCCCTTAAATCGTTTTATCTTTCCCTTGGAGATAGTTGTGTTCACTGCCTTTACCTTAACATTGAACAAAGCTTCTACAGCCTCTTTTATAATTGGTTTACTTGAATCCATTGCTACTTCAAAGACAACTGCACCAGACTCTGACGCCATAGTGGCTTTTTCAGTAACAATTGGCCTTCTAATTATATCATAATATTCTGGCTTACTACTCATTTTAATCTTGCCTCCAAAGCCTCAATCCCAGACTTGGTTAACACTAAAGTATCCCGTTTAAGAATATCATACACATTCGCACCAGCAGAAGGTAGAACGTCCAATCCATCAATATTTGATGCTGCACGTGCAAATTCGTAATTTACCTCTAAGCCGTCGATTACCAAAGTACGTTTCCAACCCATTTTTTTAATGGCATTTGCCAATTCCTTAGACTTACCCGCTTTCAATGATGCTTTATCCAATACTACCAGCTCACCTGCAGCTGCTTTAGCAGACAAAGCGTGCTTAAGGCCCATTGACCTTACTTTTTTTGGTAAATCAAAAGCATGACTTCGAGGAGTGGGACCTTTATAAACACCACCACCCCTAAATATTGGAGCTGACCTAGCTCCATGTCTAGCACCACCAGTTCCCTTTTGACGATATATTTTCTTCGTCGAGTAATTAACCTCTGATCGTGTTTTTACTTTGTGCGTACCCGCCTGTGCTCTTGCTCTTTGCCATCGAACTACTCGATGGAGAATATCTGCACGGGGCTCTAACGCAAAAATTTCATCCGCTAACTCTATCGAACCTGCTTTTGAAGAATCAAGTTTTATTACATCTTTTTTCATTATTCAGAGCCTCCCTCAGTCGCATCTGAGCTAAGTTCTACCTTTTCTATTTCCACCGACTTTAATGCCGCAGGAAATGGTATATCACTTGGAACTGGTTTTTTTACGGCATCTTTAACAGTAACCCATCCACCTTTTGAGCCAGGCACCGCCCCCTTAATCATAATCAGTCCTCGCGCTGAGTCAGTTTTAACAACCTCAAGATTTTGAGTAGTAACTTTTGCGGCACCCATGTGACCAGCCATCTTCTTACCTTTAAAAACTTTTCCAGGCTCTTGACACTGTCCAGTCGAGCCATGTGACCTATGACTGATGGACACCCCATGAGTGGCGCGAAGGCCTTTGAAATTATGTCTTTTCATTCCTCCGGCAAAACCCTTACCAATTGAAGTACCAGAAATATCAACTTTCTGCCCTTCTAAAAAATGTTCTGCTGAAATTTCCTCACCAACATCTATCAAAGCATCTTCTGATACTCTAAATTCTGCAATTTTCCGTTTTGGCGCCACCTTTGCTGAAGCAAAATGTCCACGCATCGCTGCAGAAGTTCGTTTTGCTTTAGCCATCCCAGAGCCTAACTGTACAGCAGTATAACCATCTTTCTCCGCCGTACGTTGCGCCACCACCTGCAGTCCATCCAGTTGTAGGACAGTTACTGGGACTTGCTTACCATCATCCATAAATAAGCGGGTCATACCTACTTTTTTTGCTATAATTCCAGAACGCATAATTAGTTCGCCCCCTTTAAAGCTTTATCTCGACGTCCACACCCGCCGCAAGATCTAGCTTCATTAGCGCATCTACGGTTTGTGGAGTCGGATCAACAATATCTAAAAGACGCTTATGAGTTCTTATTTCGAATTGTTCTCTTGATTTCTTATTAACGTGCGGGCCACGCAAAACAGTGAATTTTTCAATCTTATTAGGCAGTGGTATTGGTCCACGGACAGTAGCACCAGTACGCTTTGCAGTATTTACGATTTCTTGAGTTGACGAATCAAGCACTCTGAAATCGAAAGCCTTCAGCCGTATTCTAATATTTTGGCTTTGCATTTTTTAACCTTTCGCAGTTGAGAGGTGGAGCGGAATGATTTCCGCCCACATCGAACTA
>ENA-ORDR01000179-ORDR01000179.1-marine-metagenome-genome-assembly--contig:-NODE-179-length-32782-cov-3.609387_pt1 | contig 32782 bp, 44 predicted proteins | sample MGYA00240993_ERZ508538 | MGnify/ENA primary metagenome ERZ508538 (study PRJEB26207, sample SAMN05421999) | marine metagenome | isolation source: Monterey Bay, California, USA | place: USA:Monterey Bay... | reverse complement strand
ACCTCTACCTAATATAACTCCTATCTTCATAAATGTACCTTTGGTTTAATTAAATCAAAATGTTTTTCATATACATGCAAGTTTTGTACTTGCCAAATCATATCGCCTGGTTCTACATCAAGATCGTGGGCTAATTTATGTAATACATATTGCTGCCATGCATAATCATTTTTATATCCATATACGACATCATTACTACGCATTGATACTGAACAATGTAATTCATTATTACGAATATAATAAGCTACTGCATTAGTACAAATAAAATCAGACTTACCACCTTCAACATATTCACTCCATATCCCTGGTCTATTGTAGATCATAGTAGCTCTACGACCATCAGGATTCATACGTAATTCTTCTGCAACTTTAAAGTATTGACCATGAAACTTATCTGAATATATTAAGTAACCATAGTTTGAATTAATATTACCGTGAGGATCTGCTGCATATTCCCATGCTGCTGGTGGTTCTCTATCTGGACCATATATGTCATTAATGTTTAAAGACATGGACTCATACCAATCAATTTCTTTTTGGATATATTCTGTATTAGGTTCACCAAATATTGCAGGTTCATCTGCTAGAAATGATGCACCGATTAATTCAATACACTTTACACCAGTCTTATCTATAGTCTGACCGTAGCCACCACCTTGCTTGGCACCAATGAAGTAGTCACGAACGTCAGTGACTTTATACGGACGTATCAACATTTGATTTAGGTTTGTTTAAGTAATCTAGTGAAGGATCTTGGCCTTCCATCTTGCCACGAATATAAGCTACAGCAAAAGATGCATAGTTAATAAGATCTTTGTATGTGTCTTCGAGTGATTCAAAGTTATTGGCTTGGCCGGATTCAAGTAAAGACTGAGCACGAAGCATTTTGCCGTGCATAGTGTCATGAATAGAATCGACACCACGACGATAATGCATTGCTTGTTTTACTTGTGAATTTGGGTTTTGATAGTCTTCTGACTTTTTAGATTGAAGCTCTGCACATTCTTGCAGAACTACGATTGATTCTTTTTGCATGTTTACTCCTCGATTGATATGTGTATATTATAACACAGTTTAGCTAGAAAGTACATAGTCTGTACCATTAAATTTATATTCTCTACAGAATGTATAGTCACCTGACTTAGGATCATAAAGATAAAAGTAAACTATATCAGCTACATGATATCCCCATTCTATTTTACGAACTAACAGATCACCTAACATAAACTTTATATTGTGTTCACCACGTGTAACTTTTACTTCAACCTCACGGCCATCTAAGTCAAAGACATCCATAAATCCATTAGTGTTATCTGTGTATCCACAATTGTCTATTAAGAATAATTCTGCACATTGACCCATCATGCAGTCTTCTAATATTCTTTGTGGTGTTCTGTTGTTAGGATTCCAAGTAATCTTCTCAGACTCTTTAAATGCCCTATCGTATAAACGTTTAGGATCTATGTCTGTTTGATTAAAGGTTTCCGTATACAAATTCAATGGCACGGTCTGCCTCCTTGTCGAATGGTCTTGATTTATACCAGTTTCCGTTCTCATAATCTATCTCCTTACATAATGTAGTGATCTCAGCAGCGGATATTGGATACTTCTTGCGTATTGCATTGCCCGCTATAGAAACCATAATGGCATACATCTTTGTATACCAGCCAGTGTCAGTGATCAAGTTATACTCTTTCACTAATTTGTTATTGACAAATGGACAGTCTCTGTAATTACTCCAAGAGATATTTGTGTTTGTCATTTCATTCTTACGGTGGGCTAACATAGCCTTACGTATTTCAGGTGGAAGATTATCTATTAATGATCCTGATCTCTCAACGTAATCATGCTTTGCCATTATATCATATGGGTTCATGTCAACACCACAGAAATTATTAAATATAAAATTGTTTGCACCTTCATACTTTCCTGGTACATAATACATACGTGACAGATCTTTTGTTTGAGGATCACCAATGTCACCTAACTCTTTATTCAATGCATACCAGAAATGTTTAATCTTATCTTTAGGCACATCAACTGATAATGGAAATACTATTCTAAACTTAGGATGCTCTTCAGTTGATGAAGCAGTAGAGTAAACAACATGATTCCATGATCCATATCGATCTAATAATTCTTTCTCAAGATTACCATCAAATACATGTTCGTCTACATCTACCGCACACCAACCAGCCCAACCGATTACATTATCATTAGCGCGAGTCGTATTCTCTTTGTATGTGGCGGGAGAAATAAGGGGAGCCGACTTCTTATCTTTGCGCTTTTGTTGGGCTAGATCAAATAACAAGCGTTCTAATTGTGCATATGAAGTAAAGTCCATACGCTTCTCAGTCTTGTTATCGAATATGCTTTTAAATAATGTAAGTGAATAATTCATACTTTCTCAATGTTTCCTACTTTCCAAGCAGAGAAAAGCTTACTGTATTTAGTATGCTCTTCAAGTGTAAGCTTATCGATATCTTTGGCTTTATATATTAATAGCCATCTACGATAATCAATATTAGCTTTCTGTATTGTCTGTTTTAGTTTCACCATATAATCTTATGTACTCCGAATCTTTAGTAAAATCAATTGTTGTACTTTCGTAATGTAAACCATCATTACCATTTTGACCAATAATGTCCATACGATCTGGATTAAAGTCAATGATACCATCTAAGTTAGCATCTTCCATCTCCATCAAGTGTTTTGCATTAGGTGACCATTCTGAATTAATCTCTGGATGTTCAGCTAAAATATCAGTCCTTGCTTTGTTTGCTGCCATAGCTCTGGCTTCTATTGCATCAGACCAAGCTGATGATAAAATACCATGATTAGCTGCGTGGCTTGGTGCTACCCAACCTGCTGGCTTGATTAGATCTGGTAAGCCTAATGGATTTGGTCGTGATTCTTTCACACCAACTTCCTTTGCCATGTTAGCATCTAATACTGAATCCCATGCTTTGTGAACATTTACACCCATGGCATCTAATGTGCCAATAGCTACAACACAAAGATCAATAAGACCATCGACAACTTCTTCTGCATCTTCCGTGATCAGTGCCTCTTTAGTCTCATCATACTCTTCTTTGATAAAGTCTAGTCTGAATTCTAAATACTTCTTTAATTGAAATGGTGAGGCATGGTTAATCCATTCCCTAACACCATATTTTGTTTGCATACGATTAATATCGTTTACCCAATCTGCGCTCATGTTTGCTCCTTTAAATACGCGAGTAAAAAGTACGGGAATAAAAGAATTAATATTACGTAGTCTAATTTACTCATATGTTATATTATATCACACTTTTGATGAATGTACATACCTAAACAAAGAAATCTTCTAATGAAACTTCATGCTCGCTGGTCCATCCAACTGCTTCTAATACCGGTTCGATTGCACCTAAGAATGTCTTCTCGAACTGTAGGTTATAATCAATATACTTCTCAAGTTTAAACTGCCTTGGAAGATAATCAACGAATGCAATAACATTCTCTTTGATTGGATTTGGCTTGACAAGGTATGTGAACTTGACCTTGTCTCCACTAGTTATCTTCTGTATACTTCTATTTAGCTTTTGTTTTGTAATCATATTATTGTGGAGTATTGCCCCACGAATATGGATAGGTGTACCTTTCTTGTATATTGTTTCACGATCAGTCCACTTGTTTAAGTTATTGACACCACGTGGGAAGCTTACCTCTTCGGCAGATGCTTGTTTAAATGCAGCTTTGAAGTTTGCTATGTCTGACTGTACTGTCTCCTGATCTGTCTCAATGATCCTACGAAAGATATCTTTGAGAGCTTGTCTACATATTGCTGGTGTAGATGATTTGATTGCTTCAATACCCATAATCTTTAATTTAGGTTGGGCATAACGAACACCTTCATTGTCATGCACATTGAGTATGTATCTCTTCTTGGCAGTCCATATGCCACGATCAGCAATCACCTCACGACCCATAACCATCTTGTTCTCTATACCACCTAGCATTTTAAATAGACGATCATAACATTCTGATAGTGCACCTTCTAATGCTGTCGAACACATCTTGTCTAAGAAGTCTACCGGCTTGGCTGGACCAAGACGATTCACAAACTCATCAAGACGAACATAGACAGAGTCAGTATCAATGGCAACTACATAATCTTTCTTGGTTTTTAGAGTTTTGTTAAGGTAATCATTTAGGTTATTCTCTGCCCAACGAATGGTTGCTTGACCAGTCAGGGTGATACCTTCGGCAATTCTCATGTCAAAGTATCTAAACCACTTATTACCCATTGCACCATATAAGGAATTCAATAGGATCTTTAATGCCATCTGCTGGTTCTTGGCAATAGCAATACGCTTCTCTAGACCATACACTTCTGACTTGGTTGCGGTAAGCTCTAACTCTTGCTCAGCTTTAAGTTGTGCTTGCTTGAATTTAACACGATCATTATAGATCTCTTGGATAATGGCTGGAATAATACCTAGCTTCTTTGTATCGAATCGAACACCATTAACAGCTAATGCTGTGTCTGGTTTAGTGTTTGTGATATGACCATCTAAGACTGATTCAACATTTACTCCTGGCTCATCATCAAGTAGGATAGTCTCGGGAGACATATTGTATTGCATAATGATTGATGGATATAGAGAGTTCAAGTCGAATGAACATACCCAATCATGCATACCTACTTGTGGTTCTTTTACATAACCGCCAGGATATGCACCTTTAAATGATTCAGTATTTTGTGGTACAGCTATACGTTTAGCATGTAAGTCACGATAGATCAGTGCATCCCATATAGCCACAGTGCCTAACACTTGCTCATAGTTCACACCACCTTTATATGCCATGGTAAGACATAGACTAATAAGACCAAGCTTATCTTCCATACGGTCGATGAGCTCTACATCTTTGATATTATAATCAATAAACTTTTGGTAGTCATTGTCGTGTAATTCATTGAGGTCAGAGGCTTCACCGAAGTCAAGCTTCTTCTCACCGAGAACAACATTAGCAATATGATCTAACTTATATGATTCTTGTGGACCATACGAGTAACCGAACTTCTTAAAGATTGCCATGTAATCTAAGATGGCTACACCTTTGATTTCATACTTAAGTGTGGATTGACCATAACCAGTATGTGTCTCACGTTCATCAATCATTCTCCATGGTGATAGGAACTTCTCACGACCATTATCGAATACACGTTTGATACGGTTAATAAGATATGGTATATCAAAGAACTCACAGTTCCAACCTGTAACAATATCAGGGGAAGTCTTAGACCAATGATAGACAAACTTGTGTAAGAGTTCTCTCTCGTCTGCACACTTGACATAAATTACTTCATGGGTTTGCAGCAAGGCATTGTCTACATCATACTCACCACAACCAAATGTGTAATAGGTATCATCGATATTATTCTTCATTGTGATTGCTGTTACTTCCTGATCAGCCAGAGCCGGCTCAGGGAAACCATCACCGAACTTTGTTTCAATATCGATTGATGTAACATTAATGAGATTACGATCCCATTTGATTACACCAGGGAATTCATCATTCAGATATTGCACAACATAATTGGTATTGCCAAACACTTTAAAGTTAGGTACATCACTGTACGACTTGATAAAGTCAGTGGCTTCACCCATCGAACCGAATTGAATAGGTTCTACAGGAGTACCATCGAGGGCATGCCAATCATGAGCATTGTTTTGTTTGGATGTAACGAATAGAGTAGGGTGATACGGGACAGTAAATGAAACTTTCTTACCATCCTCGTAGCCCATATATTTGATTACCTTTCCATGACGGAAGGCACTAGTATAAAAAGTATTTGTCATGTGTGTATTATACCACAAATAACATTAGATGTACATACTTTATACAACTATTTGTGGTTTTTCCGGTGTAATTATATCTGTGTCACTGAACATACGTTCGTGTTGTGCTGCTAATTCTTGTGTTGGTGTAAGATCAAACATGATATGCTCTTTCTTAATAACCAATTGGTCTATCTCACAGTATGGCATATAAGGCATAAATCCTAATCTCTCTTGGGTAGGCACTAATGCCACAAGATCTTTTACTGTTACTGTTAAACCTGATTCATTTACTTTCTCACATAGTACTTCTTCACCCGACGTAAGTCGGATTAATCTAATTTGATTCATCTGTGTTTCCTTGGTTGTTTATTAATATAATCTTTCACTGCTGATTTGATTGCATCTTCAGCTAATACACTACAGTGTATCTTGACCGGTGGGAGTTGCAACTCTTCAACAATTTCAGTGTTTTTAATTTCTTCTACCTGATGTATTGTTTTACCCTTAACCCATTCTGTTAACAATGAGCTTGAGGCAATTGCTGATCCGCAACCATATGTTTTAAATTTTGCATCTGTGACTATGTCATCTTCTATACGTATTTGTAATTTCATAACATCGCCACAAGCAGGAGCACCTACCATACCAGTTCCTACATGTGGATCGTTCATATCCATCTTACCCACATTGCGTGGATTATTGTAGTGATCTAAAACCTTTTCTGAGTATGCCATGTGCTCCTTAGTATTTAGCCTAGTAACAGCTTCTTCGCTGATTTCGGCAGGTCACCTAGATTGATTGTTTGAGGCTTGTCTTCTTCTGGAATATTGTTCTCCAAAATAACTACAAGCATACCATCTACAATATCGGCACCAACAACTTTGAGTGTGTCAGCTAAAGTAAATGATCTTTCAAACGCCCTTTGAGAAATACCACGATGGGCATATTCTCTTTGATCTGCACCAGTCTTTTTCTTACCGATGATTGTCAATACACCTTTTTCAAGTGTTAGATCAATGTCTTCTTTACTGAATCCTGCAACAGCGATTTCAATTAGAAAGTGACCATCATCCCTTTTAATTACATTATACGGTGGATATCCGGCACCACGTGCAGATTCCATGTTAGTAGTTTGTAACGTGTTAAAGAGTTGATCGAATCCAAGGAAAGTATCCCTTGGAAAGTTAAATGCTAAGTTTGTCATAATGACCTCCTATATATAGCAAGGTTAAAAAAATGAATACCCGTTAGGCATATTCAGTTTTATTTATACAGGTTTTACTTAATACCTATATTATATTTGGGACATAATTCCCAATCGTTTTTATCTTTATGAGATATAATTTTAATTTGGTTTAGTGATGCTGTCTCTCCAATTGGAGCAACCGTAGTAAGTAATCCCCAATCATCCATTAACTTGACAATTGTATTCCTACGTTTGAGATCATTCTCTGTGAGATTAGAAGGCTTACCATCTAATAAGAATAACTCTTTAAAGTGAGTTATAAAATATCTTCCTTGTTTGTGTAAAATATGACATGATTGATATAGTTTATTATCTTTTTTAGAAGCCACTCCTATTCTCGTGAGAGTTTCACGTATCTTTAGAAAATCATCTGGCTCTGCCAGTATTACTTCTAACATCATCTCTGGTTTCCAATTTACCAGTTCATCGTTGAATTCCGCCATGCTGTATTCTTCCTCTTATTGTTTTAAGGTTTTCATTACTTAAAAGCGGAAGTACATCACGAGCTTTCTCATTGCTATAACCATAATACTGCTTTATAGCATTGATATTTTCAGATTCAATAGATTTGTTCCACTTAGAAAAACGATTACGTTTTCTAATAGTATTTATAAGAAAATGATACTGTAGGCGGCTATCCAGATGGTGAAACCTATTCATCTCGTTAGCGTATATAACAGTATCAGGGAAATATGAAAGTCCACGGTTTACCATAAAGGCATTGTAGTCTTTCTCATTCTCAAGTATATCCTTCTTTGTATTGGATATAGATTTAATTAATTCAAACGGATTCATTTAAATTAGTCTTTACATATTTAACACTGTCTAATATAAATGATCTCCAGCCTTGAGCTTCAACATCAAAGACATTCATATAATCTCTGTTCTCTTCGTCTGGTGGATTACCAATATTCTTTGGTGCCATTTCAGTAGGGATCTCTTTAGCCATGAGTGTGCATTTCATTACACGATCATCACCATTCTTTTTGGTGAAGGCTACTTCAATAACCTCGGTATGCAAGAATTCTTTAAGATCTTCATACAATGTTGTTCCTGTAATATTAATTTTTGTCATGTTCTTCTACTGCCTCCGCTAAGAATTTACTCATCATTTGTAATAATCGGCCAGCTTTTTCTAGCTGCCATAATATCATAACTACACCCAACGTTGTAATTATTTGTCCATACATTGCTAATTGTTCTGTCATAGATCTCCTTTGTTTTTGCACAACATCTCTGTTGCTTTTGTTTCCCATACCCAAGGAAATAAACCATGGACTATAAGAACTATTGCTATTGACGTGGTGTGCAACAAGTGTTGCCCATAAGTCATGTTAACTTCTCTTAAGTGTTTCATTTAAATTTAATCGATGACATGATTTCTGTCATGCATGCCACTACGTTTAATTCATGATCAGCTACAAAGCTATCTTTATATGAATAGTCTGCAAGTATAAGCACTAACTGTGGAATACTTGAAGGCTCGACATAGTCTGACATGTTATCATAAATCATTCTAAACATCTTTGCTGATTCTACGTCAATGTTATCTGTTACCCATTTACGCATCTTCTTAAAGTTTTTAGATTTGAGGTCTTGCATCAATCCGTTTATACTTGTCTCAGATAGAGTAACAAGAATACCTGTATCGATATGACCACTCATGCCATACCTTTGACATTCGTTGATGACACGTCTCCAGTCTGGTATGTATTTCATAATGAGTTCTGCAATTACTGCATCGTCATATATAATGCTTTCGGAATTAAGAATGAATTGAAGCCTAGTCATAAATGCCTGAGCCATCACTGCTTTGTTTCCTAAGTTGAATTCATATATAGAACACCTTGAATGAAGAGGATCTATTATACGATTCTTAAAATTACAAGTAAGAATAAATCTACAATTAGAAGAGAACTCTTCGATAAACCCACGTAATGCAGGTTGAGTAGATTGTGGATTAAGATAATCAGCCTCATCGAGTATGACTACTTTCTGTCCACCTTGAAGTGATACAGTACTGGCAAACTGTTTGATCTTACCACGTAATGTATCGATGTTACCATCTTCAGATCCATTGATTAACATATAATCAAGATCTAATTCATTGCATAAAGCTCTAGCTACTGTAGTCTTACCTACACCAGCAGAACCAGTAAACATCATATTGGGGAGTTCTCCCTTATCGACTATCTTTTGAAATGTTTCCTTTAGTCCTTCAGGGAGAATACAATCCTCAATTGTTTTTGGTCTATACTTTTCTACGAATAAAAATTCTTTCACATACACCTCATAATATAATAAACATGGTACTATTATACCATGCTTTTGTTAAAAGTACATACTTACTCAGCTGTTGCTGGAGCTTCTTCAGTTGGATTTGCAGCTTCTTGTGCCGCTGCAGCTTTTGCCAAGAATGAATCGATTCTGTTACGAACTGCACCAACATCAGCTAGCTCACTACCTTCAAATGCACCGCGCTTTGTTACTATATCAATAATTGATACACAAGCACGAATGTCACTTAGGTTAAGCTGATCATCTGTTGGGGCTTCCGGAGCTGGAGCATCAACTTGTGCTGCTACCTTATCGAATTCTTCTTGTCCCATTGCTTTATCTTCTGCCATTATTATTCCTTAAATGTTGTAGTTTTATCTAGAGCAACCCAATAGTCTGTGTTGCCGGCCGTTATTAATGCTACCTGTTTTTTGTCTATTCCGAAGACATATTCAGCCGCAGGTTTAAATTTGAAATTGTTTATGTCAAACACAAAATCAAACTCAGCACTAGTATTTATATCACAATTCGCAACGTTCATTGTAAATTGATTTGATGTAGGGTTTTGTTTATCAAGAATAACACACTCAATAAACTGACCTCCAGTAGAACTTTTACGTATACTCAACCAGTTGGTCTTAAGAGTAGCAGAAGCTTTACGGAGTTTATTTAATTCTTCATCTGTAAGTGTAAACTTTAGATCTTCACACGGTAGATTAATATCGTTGGTAGGAACTGTGAGGATGTCGATGTCCGAAAAGAAATACTTGAATGATGTAACACCATCAGTAATTTTAACAAACTTCTTATCGTCATCAAACGCAAGAGTAGGATCATCAAACATATTAAGACAAGCTAGGAATTCACCTAAGTCATATATGCCAAATGGATATGGAGAATCAAAAGCTATGTGGGCTTTTGACATAAGTGTTTTAGAAGTAGACATGGTTCGAATAAATCCACCTTCCTCACCAATTGCAATATTACTATTGATCGATTGGAAGTTGCTCAATACATCTTTTATTTCATTACTAAGTTTCATTACTGGACTCCTTTAAGTCATGTTCATTAATTGCCAAGAGAGTATAGTGCATGATCTTCATTAGATCTTCACGGTTTGCTCCATTCTTTTTACCATATCTTGATGCGTATTTCAATACATTACCAAGACAGAAATCTAATCCTAAGCCAGAGGCAGAGATTAGATCCATACTTTGTACACCATTCGGAGCAGCATAATGTTTAGAGTAAGTGCTCTCAACATAAGTTTGCAATTGATTGATGTTTTGTTGTTCGTTAAATTTCATATAGTTCCTTTTTCATTATGGTATTATTATATCACATAAAGGGTGAAAGTACATACCCTCACCCTAAATAAATTAAGCAGCAACCGCATCAGTGATACGTGAAACTAATTGCTTGTTACCCTTCTTAGTCTTTGCAAACTTCTTGAACTCACGCTTAAGATCATTAATCGTGTCAGCTTTTTTAGGTTCGAAAGTATCAGAGTCAAACCTTGCAGAACGATTGATCTTGATAATGAAATAGTCATCGTAACCTTTAACATTTTTCCAAGCACCGAAACCAACTTTTCTCCAATCTTTGATCACGTTATGAAACTCTCTGTTGTCTTCAATATTGACATAACCTTGTCCGAAAGTAGATGCATCATACGCAAGGTGGAAACCCATAATAGTTGCACCAGTTATCTCTTTAAGTCTTAGAAGAACAGCTTCATAAATCTTACGACCACCCTGGCCACGTATTAATTTACCGTCAAAGTTAATCATCATCTCACGTGAAGTTTGAACATCAGACTTTGAATCTGATTGGATTCTTATGCCATCAGGATAACCGTCAGTCAAGAACATAATGTTTGTGTTCTGTATTGCATGTTTACGTGTAAATGCCTTAGTGATTTTAGATGCAAGCATTGCAGTCTGAATAAGAGGAGTTGAACCCATACCGTCAATAGCATGAAGATAGTGACCAGATATATGGTAAGCAGTATGTTTGTTGTTGTAGCTATGTGCCTTAGCAATAGCAAATGAAATAAAAGCAGCTTCATCAAAAGTTTTTTTATTCATCTTTGAAGAGAACATCTCAACAACTTTAGTACCATCAGAATGCATCTCACCAGCTTTATGTTCCATCTCACGAATACCCTTACCACGTTCTCTCCAGTATGAAGTAGAAGTAAAGTTATATGCCTCGAAAGGAATATTGACTTGACGACAGAACATAGCAATAGTAATTGCTTGAGCAGTAACATCTTCGATGATCTCACACATTGAACCAGAAAGGTCAAGGAACATTACAATTCCGTGTGACTTTGCTTGTGCCAACTGAGTAGTAGTCAAGAAGATATCTTCTGAAGTTTTGTATGAATGCAATTTTAAAGGATCAAGTTTACCAGACTTTGCAGTCTTAGCACGAGAATATTCAAACGCAGCTTTCTTACGTTCGAAGTCTTTCGCCATAAGATTTGCTTGAGTCTTATAAGTCATTTTAGTCTCATTGAAATCGTCTCTACAAGCTTCATGATTATAAGCAGCTTCAGTCTCTGAACCTAGATCTATAATATACTCTTCACGTAATGATTTAACATAGTCATAAGAGTAAAGAATATTTTCGATATTCTCATCGCTCATGCCGCTTGAGTATTCTGGCTGACCACTTCTCTCAAATTGCTTCTCAGGAGATTTTTCAAGAAGATCATCTTCACGTTCTCTTTGAGTATCTTCAGTCCAAGTCTCATGACCTTCAGGAGCTTCATCATCTGCAGCTTCAGCACTAATAGGCTCTTCGTCAGATTCATCTTCACCATCAGATTCACCATCACCTTCACCAGAGTCATCGCTTTCCTCATCACCAGAGATAGGAGTTTCACCTTCGTTCTCAGGAGATTCACCCTCTTCAGAACTTGGCATACCTTCAGTCGGCATGTCTTCTTCTTCTTTCTCATCTTTTTGATCTTCGATGAAATCATATAATTTTTTACAAACATTGACAACGTCATCCCATGTTTTAACTTCCATAGCTTCTTTAACTAATGGAGATTCCTCATCAGAGAATTCAACAGGAACATAGCCACGACCTTTTGAAGATACATTAAGTCTGTCCATAAGTCCAGCCTTGTTGATGTCTCTCTCGTTAGTACCAAAGAGATCAGTATCAAATAGAACTTTATAACCATTCTTGAATCTACGAACGATACCAGGATATGTGTCTTGGATCATACGTTCGATGCGGATATCCTCAACGATGTTGAGATAAGCACGTGGAATTTTTCCAATCTTCTTTTCAGAGTCATGCCATCCGTCAGCAGGAGTATATAGTGCATGACCAACTTCATGTCCAACAAGAAGATCATACACATCTTTACCTTTATCTTTCCAAAGAGGAAGACGAAGTACTCTATTCACAACATCGAAGCTAGCTGTAGAATAGTTACCGTGTTGAACAGATAAGTTCTCCTTAGCTAATAGCTTCGCTAAATATTCTTGAGCTGATAGATTCATATTATTCGTCCTCCCAATTGTTGTTATCTTTAAAGTTGCCTGCTTCTTCAAGCAAAGCTTCTTCGTCAAGCTCTTCTTCAGGAGCATTAATAGTTGCATCAACTTTTTCGTAAAGATCAATAAATGCCTCTTTAGTATCGTCATCAAAACGGTTTACACAAAGAGCAATCGCTTTGTCTCTCTTACCGAAGATAGAGAAAGTCTGAACGATGTGGCATAAACGACGAGTTGAAATAACTTCGTCAATACCTTCATCATAAAAAGTCTTACGAATAGCATCAGCCCAGCCAACAAGTAGCTTACCAAATTCTTCGTCAATAGCTTCAAACTTTTGCATATGCTTCATGACAATCTTTTCTTCAGTTGCCATAGTAGGGAAAGTCTGTTCAAGAGTAATAGTGAAACGCTCTAGGAAAGCATCATCAATGATAGTTGCTCCTGAGTAACGTCCATCCTCTGAACCTTTACCTTTTGTGTTCGCAGTGGCAATCACGTTGAAACCATCTTTAGGCTCAACAACTTCACCAGTCTTTTTGATCAGAACTGGTTTGCCTTCAAGCACACCTTGTAAACACATAATTTTATTAGTTCCACGATCGATCTCGTCAATCATAAGAACAGCACCAGCTTCCATAGCTTTGATCACTGGACCTTTTTGAAACACAGTCTCACCTTTGATTAAACGAAAACCACCGATTAGATCATCTTCATCAGTCTCAGGAGAAATCTGAACACGTACATATTCACGATTAAGTTTAGCACATGCCTGTTCGATCTGGAAAGTCTTACCGTTACCAGATAGACCAGATACAAAAGTCGGATAGAACATACCAGACTTAAGAACTTTTACGATCTCAGTAAAGTTACCCCATGGAACAAAAGTAGGATCATAGTTAGGTACAAAGACTTCGTCATTTGAAACTGACTCAACACCTTTGACCATAGCAGGAGCAGACTTTTTAGGTAATGCAGATTTTGGCATCATAGATTCTAAGTTATATACACCGCGACGTACCGTAGGTGCATTGTGTGTGTATCTGATATTTACGTAAGCTGATCTAGGATTCTCACCCACAGCAATAGCAGCTTCTTTAATCATCTTAGCTGTAAATTCAGTCTTTTTTGGAAATTTTGTCATTAATTGTTCGATCACTTTATTCATAATTTAAGTCCTTTTTTAATTGATTATGGTACCATTATACACTGTTTTGACCCGCTTGTGTGGAAAGTTACTGGTCCAGATGCGGCGAGTTGGTGTGCCAGAGAATGTTTGATCTGGATTGATGTTGCGGGGTGCGGTAGTCCGATAGAGTAGTTGATAGTTTAAAATTGTGTGTGGTTAAATAGATTTTGTATTAGATTTGATTGAAATTTTTGTGTTTTTAATTGATTATATGAGACGAAATAAACTTGATTTGTTATTGAGTCGGATATAAGATGTTGATGATTTTTATTAGTTAGTGATAAGTAAGATAATAATCGAGATATATTTTTAAATTTAATTTCGAATGTTGAGTTTAAGTTATATGTTTGTAGTGTGAATGTTGGTTTAAATGTCATTTTATATAGTCCTTTTTAAGTAATCAAGGTATATTATAACATGAAACACCAGCCGCGTGTAACTATTTTAGAAACAAATCCATATGGTGAAAGTTTCTTATAGTATAGTAGAGAAATTATTCCTCTTAATAAACTCTATCTTCTGCTCCATCTTGCTTTCTAACACATCAGGCTTATGCGATATAATAAATGTGTTTGTACCTTTCTCTAATGTCTTTAAGATCTTCATTAGATTGTCTGTACCTTCATCATCAAGAGATGAATCGAATGTCTCATCAAGGATGAGGAGATTGGTGTTTGTAGAGTTCTTCATCTTTGCTATTTGTCTCCATGCAAAGAGTAGACTTAAATCAATACGCATCTTCTCACCTTCTGAGAAGTTAGCATATACAAATTCGTCCCTATGTCTTGACTTAATTGTCTCTTCAAAGTTCTCATTGAGGTGAAATGCCACAAAAAACTCAAGTGTCTGGAGGTATTTATTGATCAGGGCATTCATGGCAGGTAAGTATTCTCTGATAATTTTCGTTCGAATACCTGTGTCCTTGAGCATCTCAGCGGCAATATCGTTGTATAATATCTCATCCTGAGCTTCTGTGAGGTTATCTTGTATATCAATGAGATCATAGGTCATATCCACGAGCTCTTTAGCTGGAGTATCAATATCAACTTCTTTTACTTGTTTATTCACTAAAGCAGTCATATTGCTTGTGTAGGTTGATATGTTTGTGTTTATATCTGCCATCTCTGAGATCTGTATCTGCACATCTTCTAATGTTTTAATAGTCTCATCATACTTTGTTTGATTTAACTCTATGTCTTTTTGTGTTTGTTGGGCTTGTGTGCGTACATCCGTTAGCATAGAATTCTTTACACTCTCACTGATCTCTTGAGTACATGTAGGGCAAGCAGTATTTACTTCAAAGAATTTTGCTTTGCCAACAAGCTCTTTCATTGAATGTGAGTGTCTACCTTTCTCAGTAGTTAAGCCTTCTCTGACTTTCCTCAAGGAATTGAGACTGCCGCGTAAGCCAACCGGATATTTATCTAATTTTTCTTTTAGAGATTGTATGTTATCCTGAGCTGATTTAATATCATCATCAAATGATTGCTTTGCATCTTTGTTAATAGATTCTAATTGTGTTATGTGTTTTTTCTGATATTCTATTTTGTCTTTTTGATTAACTGATGCAGTATATGAATTTTTTGCCCATTCTTTTGCTTGAGCATTACGTATCTTTAATGCAGCTTTCATCTTAGAGAACACACTAATATCCAATAGATCTTCAATGACATCTCTTCTATCCCAAGCTTTAAGTTGCATGAATGGAATAAATGAAGATGATCCTAATACCACAATCTGATGGAATGATTTATGATTAAGCTTTAATATATTTTGCTCTAAGAACTTTTGATAATCTCTTACGTTTGTTTGTTGATCTATCATCTTGTCATTTTGATAGACTTCAAACTTATTTGGTTTAATACCACGTAACACTTTCCAAGAGTGGCCAGCAGTATCGAATTCTATAGTAACCTCACAACCTTTACCATTCACCGAGTTAACTAAGCCACCTCTCTTGACATTACGATGAGGCTTATTAAATAAAGCAAAGGATATGGCATCTAATATGGTGGACTTACCTGTACCATTAGTACCTACAATAAGAGTTGATCTAGATCTATTAAGATCTATTTTTATTGCGTTGTTACCGGTTGAGAGAAAGTTTTTGTATGTGAGTTCTTTGAATAATATCATGGGTATATTATAACACAATAAACACTAAAGTACATACTTATACTTCTGAATTTTGTATGTTATTTATTGCTTCTGGTTGAGGTAAGACACTAGGATCGATAACAAACATCATATCCAATCCAATACTTTTTACTTGTTGTAAAAAGTGATCACAGCTATTATATAGTTGCGCAGCAAATAAACCAGTTTGGAAACTCATATCCATATGCATTTCCTCTGGATCTATTTCATGTTTTTTAATTGCTAGTGCCATAAAATATTTGCCTTGTACTGATAACTCACCACAATTCATATGCCAATATTCTATTCCACCTAATACCATAAGCACCAGAGACTTGTCTTCAAAGTATTGTCTATACTTTTCTTTATCTAAATCTTCTGTTTTTGTTTCTACTATTGTTTCATTTACTTCAGTAAGAACTTCAGACACACTTGCTGTGTCATCAGTTACAATTTCTACTACCTCAGGCTTCGGGCTGAAGTCTGTCCATATTTGTTCAGCCCAAGCCAGTATTGGCAATAAGGTTAATATTAATACTATCCTCTTATTTCGTCGCATGATAAATCGCAAGCTGGAGTTTCGATAACAACTGGGTCACTACCTACACCAACTAATCCTTTCGCTTTTTCCATTTGGTCGGATAACATAGAGCATCCGGTTACATTAAATAATACTATAAGACCTACTACCACAAGTGCTAGTACTGTCCATCTACTTTTAGAAACTTTTTTCATTTTCATTATTGTATCTCCATATCTATGGCATCATTATAGAGACTGTTCATCAGTGTCTTGAGCTTATCTTTATCAAGATCTGTATTCACACCATCTATATAACTTGCCATTAAGTCTGTTGTATTTTCTACATCTTCTATATTAGTGAGTACATTCTCACCTAAGAACTCAGAGAAATTTTCAGCTATCTTTAAATCGTGTGTATCTAGCTCTGATATTCGTTCAATAAATTTGTCAAACATGAATGGGTTAGACTTATTCCCTACAATTACTTTAACAAATTTGCCCGTAAGTGTATTTATATCATAATTTGTGTAATCTGTGTCCGTATCATCATAATATATTTTCTCAAATAACGTGAGCGGATTAGGTATTGCTTCTATTGTTTGTGTATCAGTATCGAATACATGGAAGTATTTCTGATCACCAGCATCTGCCCATGTGAATTCCATTTGACATCCTAGGTATCTGATATTAGCCTGTTGAGATGAAGCGTGATAATGACCTGATAAACATAAGTCAAAGTGAGAAAAAGGTTCTACACCCATACCATGACCCATAGGTTGTTTAATACCTCTCATCATTTCAAAGCCTTGCAATTCTAAATGACCCATCATAATACCTTTATTACTCGCTAAGAAATTCATAGAGCTTTCATAATTCTCTGGATTAATCCATGGTACTAAATGTACATCACATCCATCATAGTTTAACGTTGATGGTTTCATAATGATATTGATATTGCTTGTATAATAACCTAATAGTTCTTTTAGTGAACAGAGATCATTTGTGTTCTTATGGAATACATCATGGTTACCTGGAATAATATCCATGGTCATACCAGCTTGTTTCATAGGCTCAAGGAAATGTCTGCGGTTAGCATGTAAAGCTTTAAAGTTTACAAATTTCCTATGGTCATAATAATCACCGAGATGTATAATATGTTTTATATCATTGTCTTTACAAAATGGAAAGAACACTTGCTCATAAAACCTCTCTTGAAAGTCTATGAATATCTGTGAACTATTCCTTACACCACAATGTGTGTCATTTAATAAAGCTATCTTCATCGCCAAGCATCTCCTAATAACCAAACAACTAAACTATATCTTGTGCCTTTTGTTACTTTATTTACCTTATGCCATCTATCTGATGGGAATACTGATATTGAACCAGCGGTTTGTAATTTAGCAAGTTGTTGTGGATCTCTTTTCCAATAATCTTTTTCAGTATCAAGATACATTTCTCCACCTTCATAATCATCATTAAGGTTTACGGTGATACTTAGCTTTCTTATTTTACCATCTTCACGCCATGGAATAGCAGTATCACGATGCCATCCATAATGGTCACCTTTCTTATATTTAGTAAACTGAATTGCTTGTGCTGGTTCCCATTGAAAATTCCAGCCAGCTTCTCTATTGGCTGTATCAACATATGGTTCTAACATTTGCATTACCCATGGATCATATAACCATGCAACTTCAGATTTTCTAAGCTTATTTACAGTATCTTTATTTGTTGCTGCTGTTACAGTAACTTGATCATTACCGTAATCGATTAGTTGTTTGCATTGTTCTTTTGAAAATGCTCCTTCAAATGTCCATGCGTTATTCTTTAATCTCATTTCTTAACTCCTTGTTTATATCTATAGCTTTTTCTAAAAGCTTTAATGGTGATCCAGTATTGCGTGCAAATCTAGTAAACGCATTAGTATCTTTTGGAAAACATTTACCGCCAAATCCGTATTTTAAATCTGGACCAGGAACGTGTATGTGACTTTTACCGATACGCGGATCCGCAGATATAAGTCTGGTTAATTCCCAAAAAACTGTTTCTGTATTTCTGTCATCGACTCCACCATTATATAAACTACTTAATTCATTAAAAAATACTACTTTCATAGCAAGGAATGAATTGACTGCATATTTAACAAATGCTGCATTTCTCATTGTTGTCCAATCAACATCAAGAGTTTCTACACCAGCATATTCAAATACATGATACCAATATCTACCTGCATACCGACTACATCTTTTACTTTCACCATATATAGCAAAAGGTTGTCTAAGAAATTGTTGTGGGCCATCTGCTTCTACTAAAAACTCTGGGCTATATGTGATAGCGTCATCATCTTCATTTTCAAGTAAGACAGCTAGTTCAATAGATATAGTTGACTTAATTAATATTGGCGAAGATACTTTTTGAAATCTTATCTCTTTATAATATTGCTCTACCATCATATCATTGCATTCACCCATTGGTCCCTCAGGTGTAGGTACACAAATTATAATACCATTATAATCTGAGTAATCTAAATGTGGTAATTTATACCCAGCAGGTTCATCTAGAATATCAACTGAATATTTTGTCCATTTATTATTTTTAATTGAATCAGTAGTTAAGCCAGTAAATACGGCTTTGCCTACTGCTCCATAACCGATTATTAAAAATCTTTCAATACGTGGCCTATTAGCATGGTAATCTTGAATTTTCTTTGTTGACTTAATATCTTTTGTCTTTTTCATATGCTATATTATAACACAAATTGCTTAAAAGTACATACCTTTATGATACTCTTTAAACCAATCTGTGTAATGTTTAACTCCTTCTTGAATTGTTGTGGTTGGACTATATCCTAATCCTTGAATCTTTGTAATGTCTGCCTGTGTTGATTTGACATCTGCTGGATGCATAGGTAACATATTCTTTTGTGCTACTCTACCTAATTCATTCTCTAAGCATTCTATATAATCCATGAGCTCATTTGATTTACCTGTACCAAGATTATAGATCTCATGATGATTTATTGCTGGAGTGAGTAATAGATTCTCTAATACAAGATGAATACCATCAACTAAATCACCAACATAAGTAAAATCTCTTTGCATATCACCATCGTTATATACATCAATAGGTTTACCTTGAGCCATAGCTTCTGCAAATAATCCTAGTGCCATATCAGGTCGACCGTATTCACCATAGACCGTGTAGAATCTTAAGCCTGCGGCTAGCAGTTTCGAAGATTCAAATTGCTTTTCATTTACGTATTTAGACCAAGCATAAGGATTAAGATGATCAGAATCTACAGTAGATGATGAGGCATATACAACAGGTATTTCATATTCCTCACATGCATGAATCAATCTTTGAGTTCCAGTTATATTTGTATCAATATACATTTGTGGATTCTCTAAAGAATGTCGTACACCTGCATGTGCAGCTAAATGAATAACTCCATCATAATTTTCTAGATGATGTCTCCAAGGGATAATCTCTATATCATGATTATATGTTTTGATACCAAACTTATCTTTTAATATGTTTGCCCTATCATGTTTTAATTGAGGATCATAGTAGTCATTAAAGTTATCTACACCACTAATTTCATAACCTTGCATAGCTAACTTCTCAGCTAAATGAAATCCAATAAAACCAGCAATACCAGTAATATATATTTTATGCATGAGCCATAAGTAATTCTAATCCTTTCTTCTTCTTTTCCTTTTCTTCCTTTGCAAAATCTTTGACAGCTTTGTCAGTATCTTGTATTCTAGAGATCTTTTCACGAAGTGTATCAAGAAATGATTGATCGATTGGACTATTTAAATCAATGGCAGATACAAACTCTTCAATGTTTGCTTGCTCCATAAATTTAAATTTAATATCAGCTTGTTTCTTTTCTTTAACGATTCTACGTATAAAAGCAAAGTAAGCTATCTGTGTAAAATATGAGAATGCATTAGGCTTACCAGTTCTTGTGCTTGCATCTATTCTATAATTGTATATTGCTTTTAAACAATTCTCAACTCCATCCATGACCATCTCATCTCGATATGTATATCGTACAAAGTTTGGCTTATGAGATAATCCTTCACAGATCTTCATAAAACATATTGCGATATAATCAGGTACAACTGGATTCTTCGTACCAGCTTCTTTGGCTGCATTTGCTTGTGTAACATAATCAACAACTGCATATGAGAAGTCTCTGTTATTTACGTAATGGGGTTTGTCACGAGGTTTAATCTTTTCAGGCATAATATTTCCTATTAGTTCAAATGTATTACCATTATAACATATTTCGCGCAATTGTACATACTTACTTTAAATAATATTTATTTTAGCTAAAGTGTGTACAAAGCGGCTTTTCTATGATATAATAAAAGAGTATCTTTGCGGGGGGATAGTATATAGTTAATGGGTGGTGGAATTTCCTTTCATGATCTTCATTTGTTCTTCAACCATCTCTTTATCAGTTTGGATCTCATCTAATATAATCTTCATATAATGTGCCTTTACATCATCAGTCACATCTGTAGTAACCATAACATTAAAGTCTTCTAAGACATGTAGTTTCTGATTAGAGAATGGTAGCCATGGTGTCATAACATAATGAGAATCTAAATCTTCTACTTGTACCTTCATCGGTTCTTCTATACCAATAAGTGCACCATTAGACTCGTCATCTAAGTCATGAGTGTATGCTATAATTGATTCACCTGAAACTAACTTAAACATTTTAACAGGTAAATCTGATATTTGATCTGGGAAGTTCTTTTCCATGTATGTATTTATAATAATTTCACCTCGTGGATCTTAAATTTAAACCTTTCTTTACTGTATATTTTAACCCTCTCACCACTATGATTTAAGGTATAATTCTTATTTGCTTTCCAATGTAGGTCATCTGCAATGTCATATACCGTGGTATCAAGTGTACTCTTTCTTAATCCCCTACCAATACTTTGCAATACCCGTATCTGACTCTTACTTGGACTTGCAAATATAATATTGTGTAGGTTAACTATATTTATTCCTGTAGAAAATGTACCATATGAACAGACTAATATAGCATTAGACTCTTGCTCAGTGATTGATCTAATTTCTTCGCGCGTGTCAGCTGGTGTCTTACCACTCACATAGAATACTTTTCTATCCTTATCTGTTTCACTATTGATTAATCTAAACAGCGGTTCACCATGCTTCTCCACATACTGAAATAATACTAATGTATTACCTTTAAGATCTATAGCTAAATTCTTTATAAAGTTATTTCGTTTAGATGATGTAACAATCCAATCTACCTCATCTTGATATTTCATTTTACTTACTTCTTTACAATGTTCCTCTTTGTGTTTAAGCAATAATATATCAATCTTTATATTGGCAAGATCACCACGATCGATTAGCTCTTTACTTGTTGTGATATTCTTATGTGGTCCAAACAAACCTTCGAGGACAAGCTTATGTGTTTGTGTACCATCTAATGTACCTGTTAAGCCATATCGATAGTTTGCATTCACACATTTAGTTAAGATACTTGTTAATGACTTTGCTTTAAATCCATGAGCCTCATCACCAATAACCATACCAAACTGTTCGAAATATCCTTTTTGCATTTTGTATATAGACTGCCATGTAGACACATAGATCTTTTTAGTCTTATGACCTTTATCTAAACCTGCCATAATCTCATGACATCCGTTTACATCAAAGTTAGGATCATTCTCAGAGTATTTTGCAAAGTCTCCCACCATTTGTTTAACAAGTGATGTAGTAGGAACAATCAATAATACCTTATCTGCAATATGGTCATAGCTCATATCTAAGTAGTATCTCATCATAAGATATATGATATAAGATTTACCTGAAGCTGTAGGACTTACTAACAATCCTCGTTTATTCTCAAGTGCATATTGTACCGCAGCTAACTGGTAATCTCTTGGTGCAAATGGTAATATATATTCATCGATAAAAGACATATCAACTTCTTGATGTGCACCAGGAAGGTTAGCCTCTGACTTAATACCATGAGGTAAAATTTTTACTGCTATATTTCTTTCTGCAGCGAACGCTGCAATATATTTGTATAGACCAGAGTATATGGATTGATCTCTTAGATTGAGTAGTCTTACTTTACCATCCCACATCTTATTTCTAAATTGTGGCATGAATTTATAACCAGGAACAAAGAATGTAAAATACTCTGCTAGTTCTTGTATGATTCCTTTATCTTCACAATCAACATAAAGAAAGGCTGCATCTTTAGTCTGTAGTGTTATTTCTTCCATGTGCTAAGTGTATGGCAAATTCCATAGCAGTCATTCCATCAGGATAGACTACATCTAAAGGTTTTGATTTGAGTAATGCTTCAGTCTCTTTTATAAGCTTTTCGAACTTAGACTTTTCAGCACAAGGCTTTAAGTCTTTATTCATATTGTTATAATGTACGAGTAATAACTCAAGCGTCTTGCGGCTAAACTCCTGCTTCAAAGGATCTCCATTTAATTATGTTACCAATATTCTGATGTCTCCATCGTATTGTACTCATGATTTCTTCTAATGTTTCAATAAGAACCTTATCATATTCAAGTGCTGCTTGAGCTTTTTGGATATCAAGATCTGCATCATAATAATAGTTCATGTCACCTTTCAGTGGTTTATTAAGACCACCGAAAGGATCGTATTCCCATTTGAATGCATCTATCTGATCTTTAGATAGTTTACCATTATAGTATAACCATTTATCTTTTAACAATGTTTTATAATCAAGATCTTTTTTCTTTCTACGCATCTTAGATATAGTAATTAACTCTAAGTACTTACTATGTACGCGTGCCATCCTGACAGTAGTGTCATCTAATTTCAAATCATCTATTATGGAATCTTCCTTCCACATCTCTAATACTTGTTCAATATTCATAATAATCTAGTTATATCTATAATAGTTATATTATATCATAGTTTTGCTCATTTGTACACAGTATCTATAATAACTTTTGTGATGTCATATGGGTTAGCATTACTTGCAGGTCTTCTATCTTCTAAGTAACCTGAGGTATAACCAGACTCAATTGTCTCAAGAGGTATTCTCACACTAGCTCCTCTATTGCCTTCACCATATGTAAACTGATCAATAGAAGCAGTCTCATGTTTACCTGTCAATCTCTCTTCATTATGTTTACCATAAACAGCTATATGTTCTGCATGTCTGTCATGCATCTTACTAAGTATATCTGTAAATGTACCTAACCTTGCACCATTCCTCATCTCATCTGTAGAGAAGTTTGTATGCATTCCACTACCATTCCAATCACCCTTACGAGGTTTAGGTTGGATATTAATATCATAACCATGTTCTTCTGCAACCCTCTCTAATATATATCTACTCATCCAAAGATCATCTCCAGCATTCTTTGCACCTTTACTAAACACTTGATATTCCCATTGACCTAAGGCAACTTCAGCATTTGTTCCAGTAATATTAATCTCTGCATTAATACATTTAATCATATGATCAGATACCACCTTACGACCAGCAACTTTACTTGCACCTACTCCACAGTAATAAGGTCCCTGTGGTCCAGGCTCTCCATCCTGCCATCCAAGTGGTCTATTACCACCATTCATTATAAAGTACTCTTGCTCAAAACCAAACCAATAGTCATCAGAATCTTCAAACTTTATTGCAGATCTCTTTTCTGTTTCACACATAACAAGCCATCCATTGAAATGGAATGGGTTAGGATAGATTTTAACGGGGGTAAGTATGCAATCTGAGTGATCGCCTGTGGCTTGGCCGGTAGACGAACCGTCATATGACCATTTTGGAACTAAGCTTAGTTCTTGTATATCTCCTTCAGCAATTTTTATTTTACTACGTAATTGCTCTTCGGCATCTAGCCATACGTATTCTAGTAATGTTTTCATTGTGTATTCCTTTTAAAATTAAAAAGGACTTCGTTGTCATTGTGGGAGCTTCGTTGCCCTATTTATTTATACGAATTCGTAATAGGAATAATCAAATGCGGCAACTGCAGTAAGATATTCTACATCAGTTGTTGTGATATCAAATGGAAGAGATGAAAGACTTGTCGGGTAAGCATCTACAAATTTGATTTGTTTTGTTACATTATTTGCTGAGTTCATAACAGTAAGTGTTAAGTCTCTATAATGATCTGAAGAAGTTGTTGTTGCGTGTTTTGTTTCTACATTAGATTTCATCCAATCAAAAATCTCTTTATAGTTTAAAAGATCTTCATCAATAAGATATGATATTTCAAATGATCCGAAATTAATTTTATCACCGGCTCTACCTACATTAATTTGTTTAAAATTTAATGCAGCACCTTCAACTGATACATCAGGAAGGATCATTGTTTGAATCGTGAATTCTGCTCCAGAATAAGCTTGGCTATCTAGAGTTAAAACAAACGACGATGGATTTAAAAAGTTTGGCATAATGTTATTTATAAAGAAAAATCCCCCAATTAAGGGGGATTTCACTGTGTATATTTAGAAAATTATAGGTTAGTAACCTTACGTTTTCTGTAGTATACGTTGTTGTTATTTCCTGCAGTGACAAAAGGATTGTCAGCAATACCGTAACGAGTTTTGAATCCGATTCTTGGTTGGAAATCATTCTCACCAATTGTCTTCATCATGCTTAATGGAACATATGGGCAATAGAACATTCCAGCGTCATATGGGTTAGTACCCTTATAACCAACGTTGAAATAGTCTACACCAGCATATGGGTCAACGTAAACTTTGATGTTACCATTCAAAGTACCAGCAAGCAAGCCGCCAGTTACGTCAGAATCCATTTGCTGTGCACCTAATGCACCCATACCAGTGTCCATAACGCCAGCAGCATTTAATGCCGCAGCAACGTTGTTAGATACTAGTACCCAGTTACCCTTACCGCGACGAGTGTCAACAGCAATTTGGTTAGCTTCATGCTCAATTGCTTGAACTAGAGCTTTATAACGCTCAACTGACCATCTAGCACCACCGTTATCAGTAGTGTTAGTAGCATTGAATGTACCAGCAGCAGCACCACGAGTAGAAACTTTCGCGCCAATGTTTACAAGGCGGATAATTTCACGATTCATTTCAGCCAAAATTTCAGTTGAAAGAATGTTCGCAAGTTCTGTTTCAGCAGAAAGACCATGAATTGCTTTAAGGTCTTGCGCTAACTCAGTTGTGTACTCAGCTTTAAGAGCACGAGACTTTGCAGTCACAGTAGTCTTATCGATTGAGAACGCCATTGAAGGAATAGCAGGACCAGAGTTACCTTGTGCTTCAGCAGTAGCCGTAGCATTACCTGAACCAGGCATATACTCAGCAACAGTATCAGCGTCAGTACCTACTGAACCACCTGAAGTAGGATCGTCACCAGAGAACGGATCGTTGTTACCAGCATCCGCAGCACCAGTATCGCCAGAAGCAGCACCAGAGAATCCAGTGTCAGCTTCGTTGAACAATGCTTCAGTACCACCTTGAGTGCTGTACTTAGACTTCATTGCAAAGATTAGGCCAGTTGGTCCAGTCATTGGTTGAACACCAACTAGATCAAATGCTAACATTGCAGGAGTCGCACGTCTTACTAAGCTAATTAGGACAGGATCCCAATTATCAATGTTTGAGCCAGTAGCGTTAGCAGCAGTTTCCGTCAATTGACGCTCTTCTGATAATGCTTTTTCTTGGTTCTCTAGAACGACAGCAGTTACTTGACGCTTGTGTGCATCAGTAATCTTGCCAGCTTCTTGAGACTCAAGTACAGGAGCCCATTTTTCCTGTAATACTTGTCTATTAATTTCCATTTAAAATTCTCCTATTAGATGGATGAGTTGCGCTTCATTGCGCTTAGATATCTCTTCATGTTGTCAGAAACATCTTGTTCTTGTGTATCCTCAGTAATAGCATCAACTTCCGGAGTTGCTTCTACCGCGGTATCTTTCTTAAGGTAAGATTCCTTAATTGTAGCTACTTTAGATGCAAAAGATTCGTTATCATCAGCTTCAACAGCCTCTGCTAATTCTTTTACTTTTGCCGCTTCAGTTGCCGCTAAGCCTTCACATGCTTCTGCTACGATTTCCTTACGTTGGTAAGTTTTAACTTGCTCAGCAAGTTCCATAGCATTTGCAGTTGCGTCATTTAACTGAGCTTTAGCATCTTTTGCTTCTTCAGATAGAGCATCTAAGATGTCTCCTTTATCCGAAGGCACATTGATGTGGTGCTCACTAAATAACTGACCTAGTGAATCAATAAATGACTCAGTGATTTCAGACTTCAAAGAATGCTCAATCGCAACTTCGTTATCCTTCATCCAGTTTTCGACTACATATGTTAAGTAACCGTCAACTTTGTCAACTAAATCTTCTTTAATAGCTTCAACTTCACCAGCTAGATCAGAAGCATATCTCTCTTCTAATTTTGCTGTTTCAGAAATGATTTTTGATTGCAGTGCTGCTTCAAAGATAGTCTCAGCTTTCGCTTTGAAACCTTCAGATAATGTATCTTCGTCTTTAATTAACGCTTCAACATCTTCTTTAAATTTCTTTTTAGACTCTACTGTATCGCCTTCAGAACCATCATCAGCTTTGACTTTCTTTTTCTTAGCTTTTGATTTACCTTCAAGGTCACCCTCTCCGTCTACTTGTTCTTTCTTAGCTTTACCTTCTTCAACATCGCCTTCATCTTCATCACCTTCATCGTCCTCTTCTTCTTCATCGTCTTCCACTTTAGCTTTCGCTTCTGCTTTTTTCGCTGCTTCGAAGATCGCGTCAAGGCCCTCTTTAGACATTCCTGTCATTGAGGCTTGTATTGCTGATACTGTACGAGCTTCCGTAAGAGGTGCTTCTGGTGTTTCCACCGTTGCTTCTACTTCCGTATCCTCTACGATAACCTCTGCTACATCTTCAACAATTTCGTCTTTAACTTCAGACATTATGTTTTCTCCTATAGAGATTATAGTTTAGAGAGGAAATGCTCAAAACCTGCCGATTGTTGCTCTTCCGAGAACGTCACTTTAGATTCTTTCACTTCTGTCTCACCTTCTTCAATTACCTTAACGAAATGACCAGGTCTATCCTGCTCAAAAGAAACTCCTTCCATAATGCCATTTACATATGCATTAGGGGCAGAAGGATCCTGGACAATATCAACTGTGTTCAGCATAAAATCATCTGCTACATAGTTAACACCATCTTTCATAGAAAGGCTTCCCATACCACGACTAGACACTCCAAGTTGCACGCCACCTTCAACAAGACCTTTTACAATCTTACCCATAGGGGTATCCAAAATAAGTGCTTTTCCCATCACATTATTACCATCCCATTTAAGTTCAGTAATTCTGTGAGAAACTTTATCCAAATTAATGGAAGGGCCATCAGGGTGATTCAATTCACCAACTGCACGACCTGTAATAACTTGCTCGTTGACAAATCTATCAACGGCTTTTGTAAGAACTTCACGTGTGTATATACGTCCATTCTTATTTTTGTTCTCAGCTTGCATAAAAACACCTTCTAAAAAGGTACTCTTCTTACCATTCTTAGCTTCCTCTATTGAATAGCCAAGTTGGTGCTGAGTATATTCTGTGATTAACTTCATTTACGCTCCCATTAATTTGATGAATTCTTTAACTGCTTTTTCAGCACTAGCTAAATCTTTATACTTATCAAGCTTGACACCATCAATATATAAGTTAAACTTGCTTGTGATAACAGCGGTCACATTTTTCTTTTTTCCAAGTTTGGTTAATTCCTTGGCTACCTTTTCACCCTTCGGGAGCTTCAATTTAGCTTCGATTACTTCATTAAATGATTCCTTAAACGTCAGCATTCGCTTCAACTTCCCCTGTCTCTGTCTCCACAGCAGGTTCTTCTACCGCTGGAGCGTCATTAGATGCTCCATACATTTTCGAAGCAACTTCTTGTTTATGATTATCCAATGCACTTATTATCTTATCTTGCATAATACTATTAAAAGTATTGTTGCTTTGTTGTGCATCGCCCGTTTTTATGTTGTCAATTAGTTCTCTTGTTGTCATAATCTCTCTGTATAGTATTTATAAAAATGTTTATTTCCAGTAAACTTTATGTATTACAATATGTTTATATTGCTGAATTACTCAAATCTGGATTAATAAAGTCATCATCCACTGGATCATCTTTATTATCTTTAGCGATTTGTTTAATCATCTCGTCATCCAACTTCAGAATATTTCTGCGTACCCAGTCTTTAGACCAGAACGAACCAATATATTCATCCATCATTTGTAACGTTTCTATACGTTCCTTAAGGATTTCTGCATCTTTAAGTTCAGCATAGTAATTGTCTCTGGAATACTCAACAACAATCTCTTCGCGGATATTTACCCAGTCACTTGGCACAATAATCTTCTTCAAGATTAACTGCCTCTTCAGTGCTTCATAAAAAAGTGTTGAGAATTTATTACGGCAACGATCTATAAACTTTTGAAATTTAAGTTCGTCACGAGTAATTTCGGATGAGCGACCAACTGAAAACGCATCAGCTTCTGTTAGTCTGCTCATAGGGATATTTAATGCCCTATATAATTTGTTTTGGAAGTATTGAATATCTTCAATCTCACCAAGATTAGAACCACCTGGAAGTGTATCAATCTCAGTACCACGACCACCTTCTCTACGTGGTAACCAGAAATCTTCCATAATATTACGATGAATCTTCTCATCTTTAATATTTCCTGTGGTAGGATCATATACAACTTTGTTACGGTATTTGTTCATAGTAGAATTCAAATACTCTTCAGCTTTACCTTTAGGTAGATTACCTACATCAATATAGAATATTCTACGTTCAGGTGCTCTTGATATACGATAGATGACAAGGGAATCTTCCATCATACTTAATTGGTTAATAGGTTTAAGGGCTTTATTTAAGTAGCCAATAACCTTATTGCGTTCTTCGTTGAGTAGACCTGAGTTAACCTGAATAATAGAATCAGTGTTAATACGTAATCCTTCACCATTGTTTGTCATTACATCATCTTGATAAAGGTAATATTCACCAACCTCTTTTACAAGATCAGCGCCAGTCTTTGGATCTCTTACTTTCTCAGTCTCTTTGATCTTACGAATCTTTGTAGGATCAATTTGTCTCATCTCAATTATACCAGCATCAGGTTTAGACTCGTTAATAATACAATGGAAGAATAAACGTCCATCTATATACCAACGTCTAAATGTATCGTATGCATTTGCAGAGAAGTTAGTTAAATTAAGAATCCTATCAAATTCATCTTGAATAAGTTCTTTAACTTTATCTGCTTGGTCTAAATTATCAAGGTTTAGTTTAGCTATAATACCATTCTCATCTGTAATTGCTTCATTACATATATCTTCAATAGCCATATCCACTTCAGGATAATTTGCTACCGAACGGTATTTCATGATTAGATCTTTATCATTTTGGAATTTATCTCCATTAAGATCCATGTATTGGCCAAAATAACCACCTGTCGGTGATATCTCGTACGCACCATCCTCGTTATCTGGTGTAAACGATACTGGTTTTTTGTTGTCTTCTATCGCTTTTCTTTTAAACTGAAAACCGAATAGTGATCTACTGTTGTCTGCCATTTAATATTCCTTTATTCACTCTTTCCTAAATATTATTTATAACACTTAGAAAAGAGTGCCCGAAGGCACTCCTTATGTTATATCGATGATTTACGTTGTCTTATTAGATTCCCAATACTGAACTTGTAATTCAACTTCAAACTCTTCAATAGCATTCTCACTATCATAACTTAGTTCAATTGCACCTAAGTTAGTAGGGAAAGTACCACGAATGTTATAAGTTTTCTCTACTGTACCATCTTTGTCCAGTTGCTCAACGATCATATCCGCCATATAAGAACTAGGCTGTGTTAAACCTGTGTTCGCTTTATGTTGGTTAATACCGTTCATCCACTGTTCAAAAGAATTACGTACATTAAAGTCCGTATCATTAATCACAGTTACTGACCATGGATCGAAAGTTCTATCACCTGCTACCTTTAATTGACGACCTCTAAATGGAACTTCGATCGATGCAATTATGCTTGCTGGCATTGAACTTGCTTTACACATGTATGATGCTAAAGATACATCCGCAGTAACATATGATGGAAAAGCCATCGTTACTTTGAATAAATTAGGTCTAGCACCACCGCCAACTAGTTTGGCTTTCATATCATCTACGCCTAATATTGCCATCTTTAATTACCTCCTGCGATTTCACTAAACTCAACACCAGTTCTTGTGGCGATAAAGTTTAGAGTTATATAGTTAATAGATCTTGCAGGTTTGACATAAATGTCTGCTACAAACTTGTTCGTGTCAATAATGTTACCAGTATTATTAGTACCATCACAAACAACCTTAAAGTCTGTAATACCTCTACGACCCTGAACATCTCTTAAGAAAGGCTCAACCATATTTCTAAATTGAGCTCTCGTAAATTCATCATTAAATTCGAATAATGATGCTTTCGATGCTGCAGATACCGCTTTCTCAAGAACAATGAATAGTCTTCTAACATTGATTCTATCGAATGCACTTGGCTTAGCTTGTAAAGTTTTATCACCAAACAACACTGTACCTTGTCCAGGGAAAGTCACTATAGGGTTAACACCCGTTTTATATAGTGCATCTCTATCCGCTTGATTAGGGTTCCATGCTAGTTTAGTAACGTTACGAACTGCGCCACGTGTAAATCCTGCCGGTGAGAACCATGCATCAGCAACTAAATCAGCATTAGCTGTTAGTCCTGCTGTTGATCCTGCCGCACAAATCCAACGATAAACATCATTGTACTTGTCATACACATATAGAGAACTTGAATCCGCAAAGCCATAAGACGATGAAGTTAAAGCAGTTCTCCATGCTGCTACATCCGTAGCCGGTGCTGCTGCATTTGCTGTTGCCGCTCTCTCAGGTGAGACAAAGGCTACCGCATCTTTTCTTGCTGCTGCTAAAGCAACTAAGAAATTACTTAATGTTCTTGTATCTGTTGCACTAAAGCCAGAATTTGCTTGGAACACTAAGTTTACATCAACTGTTTCTGCATCTGCAAAAAGGTTATACATTGCAGTAGTTTCACCTACCGTACATACATTACCGTCAATACCACCACCTAGTGAAGCACTTGCAACTGCAACTACTGTAAAGGCGTTTGCTACTGCAGATTCACCAGCGTCAGATAAAGCTGCTGGATGGTTTCCGATACGGATCCATTTTGATTTTGTGTTGATGTGATCTTTATAGTACAAAGATGTACCATCAGATGATTTAACATCACTAGCTTGACTTAAGAAACCAAAAGTTTCTAAAACCGTACCAGCTGTGCCGGATATTTCACCAGTTTCATCTGTTACTACCACGTGGATTTCATCTAATGAACCACCTACTGCAGCGGCTCCAGCTGATGTGCCAGGAGCACTTTCAACCCACGATTTCCAAGTAGCATCACCGTTAAAGCTTGCTGCTTGTGTTGCGAAATGAACTTTAAGTGCACTACCTAAAACACCAGGATGGCGGGCCATAACCCAGTCTCCAGCTGCGGGTGATAATGTACTAAAATGATCATCGTTTTTTGCTAATATTCCAGTACCTGACGCTGTTGCGTTACGTGCTGTTGATTTTACGGCTCTGACAACTTTTAGCGCGCTGCCATAACTTAAAAATTGGGCTGCCGACAGAACGCTTTCAAACGTTTCTGAATTGGGCTTCCCAAATTTATCTACTAATTCCGTTTCCGACGTTACAGTAGTTATCTCTTCACAAGGACCCCACTGGAATGCTCCAGCCATAGCTCCTATAGTTGACGATGTAGACGGAACGACATTAGTTAGATCGATTTCTTTTACCTGTACACCAGGCGAAACTAGAAATGCCATTTATTTCTCCCTTGTCATGTTGTTATAAGTATTCATAATACGGTTTGTTCTCAATATACTTATTTATAAAAATCATCCTCTCCAAACTTTCCACTCCTTTCCAAAAGGATGTAGCTTCTGATCTGCTGGCATATTACCAATCGG
>ENA-ORDR01000176-ORDR01000176.1-marine-metagenome-genome-assembly--contig:-NODE-176-length-33205-cov-3.623310_pt1 | contig 33205 bp, 29 predicted proteins | sample MGYA00240993_ERZ508538 | MGnify/ENA primary metagenome ERZ508538 (study PRJEB26207, sample SAMN05421999) | marine metagenome | isolation source: Monterey Bay, California, USA | place: USA:Monterey Bay... | reverse complement strand
ATTTCCCTAGAACGTCTAAATAAAATCCAGAAAATTAAGTCTCAATCCCAGGTCGCAATAGTGGATGCCGGGGTAATTTTATCTAACTTGCATAGTGCTGTCGAAGAGTTTGACTTAGTGTTTCCATTAACGTTTGGGGCAAAAGGATCCTCTATGGTAGGGGGGGTATTGTCAACAAATGCCGGTGGCTCAAATGTATTAAAGTATGGGAATACTAGAACTTTATGTATGGGCCTTGAAGTTGTACTTCCAGACGGACGAATATTGGACTTAATGAGTGAATTGCATAAAGACAATACTGGTTATGACCTCAAAGATTTAATTATCGGTGCCGAAGGTACATTAGGCATTATAACTGCTGCTGTTTTAAAGTTAAGCCCAAGGCCGGTTGCTTATACAACGGCAATGATTGCCACTAGCTCATTAGATAATGCCTTAAAAGTATTAAATATATTACAAGAAGAGACTGGTGGAGGAGTGGAAGCGTTTGAATATATGCCTAAGAACTATATTGAAACACATCTTACAAAAGTTCCTAATTCGCGACCACCTTTTGATAAATTTTATGACGTTAATATAATGTTAGAAATAGGGTCAACTATAGCTGGTAATAGTATATCACCAGTCACTGGGAAAAGTGTGTTAACCGAAAGTATAGAAGAAATTTTATCACAGCTTTTAACATCTGGTGAACTTTTAGATGCTGTGATTGCACAGTCAGAATCACAACGAATTGAAATGTGGGAACGTCGAGAAGCGTCCGCAGAGATTACCATAACGAACGAACCACTAATAATAACAGATGTAGCTGTTCCATTAGAAAAAATATCAATTTTTATCAAAAAAATGGATGTAATTATCCAACAAATAGACCCAGGTTCAAGAGAGTTAACGGTAGCTCATTTAGGGGATGGCAACATCCACTACGCTATTTACCCTACTAAATTTGATGAGATATTGTTTGACAAATTAACCAACCATCTTGAGGAGTTAACACAAGAACTAGGGGGTAGTTTCTCTGCAGAACATGGAATAGGCTTATCGAAAAAGAAAAGTATGGCGCGTAGAAAAGATCCTGTGGCTTTGGAAGTTATGCGTTCAATTAAAATAGCTCTGGATCCAAAAAATCTTATGAATCCAGGTAAGGTTCTCCCAGATCCTTAGTTTAAAGGAACCTTTATAACCAAGAGAAAAAATCAGAAGGTGCTTTTGATCGGAGCCGCTCAGCCAATTCAATGCCTAGCTCCTCAGCATCTTCCTCTAAACAGATACCAGACTCAGTCAGTTTTTGACTTCCATCAGGTTTTATAATTTCTGCTTTAAAATGAATATTACCATTTTTGAGTATAGCACAACCTGCAATTGGTGTCTGACAAGACCCATCAAGAGCTTTTAAGTACGCGCGTTCACAGCTCAAAACTCTCTCTGTTTTATAGTCATTAATTCTTTCTAATAAATGAGCAGCAGATAAATCGGACACGCGTCTCTCTATCCCTATTACTCCTTGTGCAACAGCTGGAAGCATATCACCAGTTTCAATAGGAAAAATTGGTACATCAGAAATCCGAAGACGATTCAAACCAGCCATCGCAAGTAAAGTCCCAAAGGCAATACCAGATCTTAGTTTTTTCAATCGGGTTTGAACATTTCCACGGAAATCAATAACCTGCAAATCATTTCGAAAATTCAATACTTGCGCTGTTCTTCGTACGCTAGATGTACCTAAAATTGCGTCCTTAGGTAGATCACTTATCGAAGAATACTCAAATGACAAAAAAGCATCCCTTACGTCTTCTCTAGGAAGATATGTATCAATTTGAAGGCCACACGGCTGTAAGACGGGCATATCTTTCATAGAATGTACAGCTATATCAATAGTTCCCAAAAGAAGTTCTTGTTCAATTTCTTTGGTAAATAACCCCTTCCCACCTATCTCTTTTAATGGACGGTCAGTTATTAAATCACCACTAGTTGTTATTTTTACAATTTCGAATGCATTAAGTGGTAACTCAAATTCTGATGAAAGACGGTTTCGGACTTCTTCTGCTTGAGCCACGGCCAGTAAGGACCCCCGGGTCCCTATTCTCAAAGGCTTTTCAGAAGAAGGAATATTATATTTTCTACTAAAAATTTTTTTGACTCAACTTGTATGTTTTCACCATAGCTATCAACCTTTAATTTATTCTTAACACGGAGAACCAAGGACCATAATTACATTGAATTTCTTATTTCTCAAGTAGTGATAAAAGATAATCTCCATAATCAGTGTTACTAAAATAACTAGCAGACTTTTCTAATTGATACCGATCAATCCATCCCTGATTAAACGCTATTTCTTCTAAATTAGCCACCTGCAGACCTTGACGTTTTTGTAAAGTTTTTACAAAATTTCCAGCCTCGATTAAACTTCCATGAGTCCCTGTGTCAAGCCATGCATAGCCACGCCCAATTTTTTCAACCCTTAGTAAAGATTTCTTTAAATAAAGCTCTAAAAGAGTTAAGATTTCGAGTTCCCCTCGTCCCGACGGCTTAAGTGTCTTTGCCAAGTCTGGTGCGTCTTCATCAAGGAAATATAAACCCGTTGCGACATAATTTGATATAGGCTCTAAAGGTTTTTCTACTAGACTATTTACTAGTCCATCAGAATTAAACCCAATTACACCGTACCTTCTTGGATCAGCAACGTGATAACCAAAAATGGTCGCACCAGATTTATAATTACCAGCTCTCTCAAGTATTTCAGACAAGCCATGACCAAAGAAAATATTATCTCCAAGGATTAAAGCTGATGGTGCCCCATTTAGGAATCTTTCTGCTAAAATATAAGCTTGCGCAATCCCATCTGGACTCGGTTGCACTATAAAAGTTAAGCTGATACCCCACTGCTTACCGTCACCCAAAAGCCTCTTAAATGAAGGCAAATCCTCTGAAGTAGTAATAATAGCTATATCTCTAATACCTGAAACCATCAAAACTGATAAAGGATAGTAAATCATAGGTTTATCGTAAATAGGCAAAAGTTGCTTTGAAATTCCAAGTGTAATTGGATAAAGTCTTGAGCCTGAACCTCCAGCTAAAATTATCCCCTTCCGTTTGTTCATTTATTTACACCCAATCTATTTTTTACAGAGTAATTTTTTTGAAGCGGCCCCCACCAATCTTTATTTTCAAGATACCATTTAATAGTAAACTTTAGACCTTCATCCAGAGACACTTTTGGTTTCCAACCTAGTTCTGTCTGGATGCGCGTAGAATCAACAGCGTAACGGATATCGTGCCCAGGTCTATCTTCAACAAATATAACCTGCTTAGAATAAGGTTGTTCTGATGGGATTAACTGATCCAAGATTTCACAAGATTTTAATGCTATTTCCAGATTAGTATATTCACTATCTCCGCCAATATTGTAAGTTCTACCCGGTTGCCCCTTATTAAGCACGCAAAGCAGTGCCTCTACATGATCATTAACAAACAACCAGTCTCGAACGTTTGCTCCGCTCCCATATATGGGTATTGAATTACCTGAAATAGCATTAATTATAATAGTCGGAATTAACTTCTCCGGAAATTGGTTATTTCCATAATTATTTGAACAATTAGTAATTAGAACTGGAAGATCGTATGTTGCAAACCATGCTCGAACAAGATGATCACCAGCCGCTTTTGATGCTGAATACGGGCTATTTGGCGCATATGGATTAAGCTCAGTAAATTTTCCTGTCGACCCTAAACTACCATAAACTTCATCAGTTGAAACGTGGTGAAACCGGAATTCACTGGGCCTACCTTTTGAGATCCAGTACTCTTTTGCTACTTCTAGTAAATTAAAGGTTCCGTTTACGTTAGTCTTAATGAAAGGCTCTGGCCCATCGATTGAACGATCAACATGAGACTCAGCTGCTAAGTGCATAATAGCATCCGGTTCATATTTAAAAATAATTCGACGCATCTCAGAAAGATCACAAATATCAGCTCGTTCAAAACTATAATTAGGCATTTTTTCAAAATTTTCAATATTTTTTAAGTAACCAGAATATTTTAAAGCATCTAAATTAATGACAAAATTACCCTTACTTACGGCTGCCTGTACAACAGATGAACCTATAAAACCTGCCCCACCCGTAATTAAAATCTTCATTCTTTAACCTCAAACTTAAATGGACTTATTATGTCCAAAAAACTTTTCGAAATTTTGTCTTTAGATGATGTGGTTACTACCTTCAAATCCAAACCCCAATCAATATTAATTTCTGGATCATTAAAATCTACTACATCCTCATGTTCAGGAGAATAATAATTGTTACACTTATAGGCTATTTCTGTTTCAATAACTTTTGTAACAAAACCATGTAAAAAACCCTCTGGAACAAATAATTGCTTTCCATTTTCAAAACTTAACTCTTCACTTACCCACTGGCCAAAAGTTGGGCTACCTACTCTTATATCCACCACAACATCCAGAAAAGCACCACGCCCACACCTAACAAGCTTTGCCTGTGCAAAAGGAGGGTACTGAAAATGTAGCCCTCGTAATGTACCTACTTTTTTAGAAAAGGAATGGTTGTCCTGTACAAAATCACATTTGATACCAACCTGTTCTAACGTCCTTTTACTCCAGCTTTCAGAAAAAAACCCCCTGTCATCTGAAAATCGTCTTGGGTACATAATGAATACTCCAGGTATCTTTGTTTCTTTAATGTCCATCACTTAACCATATAATTTTAACTACCTATTTTTATATACCTTTTTCAACAAAGAGACTACTCACCATTAATCTATGGTCTGCAACATAATCAATCCAAATAAATATATTAAAGAAACTATCTTTTAAGTTTGTTTTAACTAAAGACTCTTTCAATGTATGTGTTATAGAAATATCCAATTATGACAAAGTCAAATAAAAATATCTTACGTGCTCTAGCTGGAGAAACTTTAAAAACTCCTCCTATTTGGGTAATGCGACAAGCTGGTCGTTATCTCCCTGAATACCGAAAATTGAGAGCGAAGGCTGGGGACTTTTTATCTCTATGCTATAACTCTGAACTGGCAGCAGAAGTAACACTGCAACCAATTGAAAGATTTAAATTAGATGCTGCCATTATTTTTGCTGACATCCTCCTAATTCCCCAAGCCCTTGGATCAGAACTTAGTTTTCTAGAGGGTGACGGCCCACGTTTATCAAGAATATCAAATAAAAATGATATCCTAAAACTAAAGCCCTCGAACTCTATACACGAGCATCTAGCACCAATTTACAATACAGTTAGTCTAGTAGCAGAGCAGTTGTCACCAAAAGTAGCCCTGATTGGTTTTGCTGGAGCTCCTTGGACAGTTGCTACTTATATGATCGCTGGGAAAGGTACAAAAGATCAAGGCCCAGCTCACAAATTTCTAAAAGAGGATAAAGACTCATTTGAAATACTCATAAACTTACTCATCGAGGCCACTACATTATATCTATCAAAACAGATAGATGCTGGAGCCGAAGTTATAAAAATATTTGACAGCTGGGCCGGTTCTCTAAAAGAGGAAGATTTCATAAAATATGCTACAGAGCCGGTAAAAAAGATTATAACAGCGTTAAATAAGCTCCATCCAGATGTCCCCATCATAGCGTTTCCTAGGGAAGCCGGCTTAAAATACATAGATTTCGCGAATGAAACAGGAGCAAACTGCATTGCAATTGATCATTCAGTGGATCCCGAATGGGCAGCTAAAAATCTTCAAATTGATAGCTGCATACAAGGAAATTTAAATCCAAAGCACATGGTTACAGGAGGAAAAGCTCTTTTGGAGGAAACCACCAAAATACTAGATTGTTTTTCCAACGGGCCACATATTTTTAATCTTGGTCATGGTATAACACCAGATGGAAAACCAGAAAACTTGCAACTGATGATTGACAAAATTAGAAGCAATTAATTTCAATACCATTTAACTACTGGTGGTAAACTCATTAATACAGCATTTGCGTCGTGACCACTTTCTAAACCAAACTTTGTTCCACGATCATAAACTAGGTTATATTCTGTATACAGGCCTCTGTGTATAAGCTGAGTATTTTTTTGAGATTCTGTCCATTTCAACTGTCTTCTTTTTTCAGTAATGTCTAAAAATGTAGGTAAGAAAGTTGATCCTACATCTGTTGTAAACGCAAAGTCTTTTTTCCAATTAGTATTTAAATCATCATAGAAAATTCCTCCAACTCCTCGAGAGCATTTTCGATGTGGTATGTAAAAATAATCATCAGCCCATTTCTTAAATTTTGGATAATATTCTAGATCATGTCTATCACAACACTTCTTCATCTCTGCATGAAAAAAGGATGTGTCCTCTGAGTTCTCAATACAAGGGTTTAAATCTGCTCCGCCACCAAACCACCACGAATTTGGGGTCCAAAACATTCTAGTATTCATGTGGACGGCCGGACAATGCGGGTTTTGCATATGAGCAACTACTGATATCCCTGAAGCCCAAAACTCTGAAGATTGGCCAATTTCATGTGAAGTTTTTCTACCTTGCATTACCTTTTTTGTACGCTCTTCTAAGGGACCATAAACCGTTGAAATATTCACACCAACTTTTTCAAAAACTCGCCCATCACGCATGATAGACATCAATCCACCTCCACTATCGACCTCGAGTTCAGAATTTCTTTTAGTTTTTGAAACAACAAAACGCCCAGCAGGAATTTCAGAACGAAGTCCTGTGTTTTGAATATCTTCAAGCTTTTCGAATGAGGCCACTATTGAATTACGGAGTTCCAAAAACCATTTAGAAACTTTATCTTTTTGTGATTCAAAGTTCTCAATCACCACAATACCCCCAATATTAAATTTACGCCCCTATTTTACACAGACAGAAACCTTACCCGTGTAAAAATTAGAAAATCTTCGATCTTAAAACAATTTTTCAATATTACTCCTCGAATATCAGGTTTACTAGAGGAATCAATTCAGATAGTTTTTATTAAATTATAAAAAATAAGGGATGAAAAGCATTCCAGGAACAAAGAGGCAGTAATAATGAGTAAACATGTTTTTAACATGGTTGTTATAAAATTTTTTATAGTTCTTTCCTTTATTTCTGGGGTTGCATTCGCTGCCCCTCAATATGCATCAGTAATAATGGATAATCGGTCAGGAGAAATTCTCCGGTCCAGAAATGCAGATACCAGATTACATCCAGCGTCCTTGACTAAAATGATGACCTTATATATCGCGTTTGAGGCTATCAAAAAAGGTGAAATCACAGCAGAAACTATTGTCACTGTTTCAAAAAAAGCTGCATCAGAACCCCCGTCAAGAATGGGTTTGAGAACTGGTCAAAAAATTAAACTAAAATATCTTATTAGAGCAGCAGCAATAATGTCAGCAAATGATGCCGCTACAGCAATAGGAGAAGCTATTTCAGGTAGCGAAGCAGCCTTTTCTAGGAGAATGAATAAAACTGCCAAGGCTCTAGGGATGTCTAGAACAACTTTTAAAAATTGCCATGGATTAACAGAAGCTGGCCACCTATCTACTGCCACCGACATGACAAAACTAGGTCGCAACCTATTTTATCACTATAATGACTATTACCATCTTTTTTCTCGACTAACCCATACAGCAGGTCAAAGACGTGTCAAACATACAAATACCAAATTCTTAAACACGTATGCAGGTGCTGATGGAATAAAAACAGGGTACACCCGAAAAGCTGGTTTTAACTTGGTCGCATCAGCTGAACGGAAAAATAAACGAATTATCGTCACTGTCTTTGGTGGAAAATCTACGGCCTCCCGAAATAAGGAAGTAAAAAGACAACTTGATATTGGTTTTGATAGAGCTCGTGAACAAGTCATGCTAGTTAAACCATCCTACCCAAAATACAGCACTCTCTTGAAGAGAAAGAGCCCATATCCTTATAAGCGACCACCTTCTTTAACTTCAGAAGGAGATCTAGCTTTAACTTCAGAAAGTGATTTAGTTGATGTAATATCACAAATAAAAAATAACCTTCAAGAAGCTCGTCTTCAATCAAACGGGGTATATTTATTTAAACCCTCAAAGAGACCTAATGTTGTCAACAAGAAACCTAATGCTATCAGTTCTACTGATAAAAAAGTAATAATAAGAACCAAAGATAGTGGCCCAAAAATCTGGCGTATTAATCTAGGTGCTTTCACAACAAGAGACATAGCCGAGCGTCATTTACTTAAGGCAACATTAACCGAGATAGATAACCTTAAACTGGCAACTCAAGATATAACTTTTAATCGTGCAGGTTGGAAAGCAAGTTTCATAAATCTAAATAAAAATACTGCTGAATTGGTTTGCGAAAAACTAACGTATCAAGGTTACAGTTGCGAAGCAAAAGGTCCAGACATTTAACTCAAGTGATATAGCTCTCGTTATTTTTTTTAAGTTTTATATTTCTAGAGCAGAAGCTAATAACGTTTTTGTATAGCTATTAGTCGGTTTTGAAAAAATTAATTCACTATCACCAAATTCGACAATATCCCCTTGCTTCATAACAGCAATTTTATGAGACATTGCTCGAACAACTTTAAGATCATGACTAATAAAAAGATATGAGAGTTGATATTTTTCCTGCAAACTCCTTAAAAGATTAATAATTTGGACCTGAACGGTCATATCCAAAGCAGAGGTAGGTTCATCTAAAACAACAAGTTTCGGCCTCAAAACCATAGTTCGTGCAATAGCAATTCTCTGCCGTTGGCCACCTGAAAATTCATGGGGGTACCTATTCATAAAAAGAGGATCTAACCCTACCTCTATCATTATATCAGACACCAATTGTTCCACCTTATGTTTAGTAAGATGGTTTTGATGAACTTTTAATCCTTCTGATATAATCTCAAATACACTCATACGTGGACTTAATGAGCCATAAGGATCCTGAAAAACGATTTGCATATTAGATCGAAGAGTTTGTAAATTTATTTTTGATATATCCTGAATATCAGAATCTAAGAAGTTTATACTACCGCTAGACCGTATCAACTTCATTATAGCTAATGCCAGTGTAGTTTTCCCAGAACCACTTTCACCAACCACCCCTAAAGTCTCGCCCTCTCTTATAGAAAATGATGCTGAATTAACCGCTTTGATGTAACCAACAGTTTTCCGAAGAAACCCCTTTTTTATTGGAAACCAAATTCGCAAATTAGCCACACTTATTACTGTATTAGCTGAGGGCTTAACTAGTTTGGGCACCCCTACCATATTCGCAGCCAGCAAAGTTCTTGTATATAAATGTTGTGGGTTTTTAAATATTTCCTTTGTTAATCCCGACTCGACAATTTTACCCTCTTTCATTACGTAAACTTTATCAGAAATTTTTCTAACAATTCCTAAATCGTGAGTAATAAATAGCAAACTTAATCCTTCAGATTTTTTTAAATCCAAAAGTAAGTCAAGTATTTGAGCTTGGATAGTAACATCTAAGGCGGTAGTAGGCTCATCTGCTATAAGTAGTGAAGGTTCATTTGCCAACGCCATTGCGATCATCACGCGCTGGCGTTGCCCACCAGAGAGCTCGTGCGGATATGAAGTCAACCGGCTACCTGGGTCTTCAATGCCAACTTTTGTTAATAACTCTATCACTCTCTTTTTTGCTGCGTCCCCTCTTAAGTTTTGGTGTAAGAGTAAACTCTCTGAAATTTGTTTCTCTAAAGTGTGAAGAGGGTTTAAAGATGTCATTGGCTCCTGAAAAATAAAACTTATTTCATTACCACGAACTTTCTGGAGCTCTTTTTCACCCGATTTAGTTAAGTCCTTCCCTTTAAATTTTATAGCTCCACTAACGTTTGCAGATGCTGGAAGCAAGCCAACAGTAGATAATGCTGACACCGATTTTCCTGAACCTGATTCTCCAACTAAAGCCACTGTTTGCCCCACCGGAATATTAAAGGAAATATTTCTAACTGCTTCAACCATTCGTCCATCATTCTCAAATGAAATTACTAAGTCTTTTACATCAAGAATTGTGTTCACTGAAAAGTCTTTCTGGGATCAAATGCGTCACGAACCCCTTCAAAGATAAAGACTAGCAGAGATAGCATTAAAGCAAAGGTGAAAAATGCGGTAAAAGCCAACCATGGTGCCTGAAGATTTTCTTTGGCTTGATGCGTTAATTCACCAAGTGAAGGTGCAGACGACGGCAAACCAAAACCTAAAAAATCTAATGAAGCTAAAAGACCTATAGTTCCCGTAATAATAAAAGGTAATATTGTGATAGTTGCTACCATAGCATTTGGAAGCATATGCCTGAACATTATAACTCTATTTGACACGCCTAATGCTTTAGCCGCCCTAACATATTCAAAATTTCTTGCTCTCAGGAATTCAGCTCTCACCACACCAACTAAAGCCGTCCACCCAAATAATATTGTGAGGAAGACCAACAACCAAAAAGACCTACCTAGAATTGCAAACATGATAATTATTATATATAATTGAGGCGTTGCTCCCCAAATTTCTAAAACCCTCTGCATAATCAAATCTGTTCGGCCACCAAAATAACCTTGAATAGCACCTGCAATAATTCCTATTATTGAAGAAATTAAAGTAACGATTAAAGTAAAAACTATTGAAAGTCTGAAACCATATATAACTCTAGCCAAGACATCCCTAGCACTGTTGTCTGTGCCTAAAAGATGGTTTCTATCAGGTGCAGAAGGTGCTGTACCTTCGATATCGTTAATTGTCTTATAACTGTACGGTATCAAAGGTGTAATTATCCAACCTTGATCAATATTTTTTCCATTAATTTTTCCATCAAGAGCATCTTCTAATATTAATTCTGGACTATTCCAGCAGTCCTCATTTCCAGCAGAAAAAATTAAACATTTAACCTCTATATCTCGATAAACAGCTTCCGTTTTTAAATCTCCACCAAACGTTGTTTCAGGATAAAATTTGATAATAGGGGTAAAGTATTCTCCTTTATACTTTATCAATATTGGTCTGTCGTTTGCTATCAACTCTGCAAAAAGAGTAATACAAAAAATAATACTAAACAAAATCAAGGAGTAAAAAGCTCTCTTATTACTTTTGAAATTACTCCACCTTCTTTTATTTAGGGGCGATAAAGTCATGTCTGTCTACTCTCAAAATCTATACGTGGGTCGACGAAAACATACATCAAGTCAGACAAAATACCCACAGCTAGTCCAATAAGTCCAAAAAAATATAAAGTCCCAAATACTACCGGATAGTCTCTGGCAACCGTCGCTTCAAATGCTAGCCTTCCCAAACCATCCAAAGAAAAAATTGTCTCTATAATTAGTGAACCAGACAGAAAAACACCTAAGAATAAGCCTGGGAAACCGGCAATTACAATCAACATTGCATTTCGAAAAACATGTCCATAAAGAATTTTCTTTTCTGAAATTCCTTTTGCCCTAGCTGTCGTAACATAATGTTTTTTTATTTCATCTAAAAAGCTATTTTTTGTAAGCAATGTGAGCGTAGCAAAAGAGGAGATCGTAGACGCTAAAACAGGTAAGAATATATGCCAAAAATAATCTAATATTTTTTGTACGAAATTAAGATCATTAAAATTATCAGATGTAAGACCTCTTAACGGAAACCATTGAAAATAACTTCCGCCCGCAAACATTACAAGTAATAAGATTGCGAATAAGAACCCTGGGATCGCGTAAGCAACAATGATCGCGGCACTTGTCCAGGTATCAAAAGTACTGCCATCTTTGATAGCCTTCCGGATTCCAAGTGGAATAGATATTATATATGCTATCAGCGTCGACCAAAGGCCAAGTGTAATAGATACAGGTAGCTTTTCCCAAACCAAATCTAAAACACTAATAGACCGAAAATAACTTTCTCCAAAATCAAACCTCAAATAACTAAGCATCATTGAAATAAATCGTTGAAGCGGCGGCTTATCAAAACCAAATTCTATTTCTAATTGTTTAATAAACTCAGGAGGTAATCCTCTACCTCCAACATACCTTTCATCTTGACCTCTCTCAAATGTTTCTGAAGAAGATCCAGAAATTGATTCAAATACATCACCCTTTCCCTCCAGTTCAGAAAGAATTTGCTCAATAGGTCCCCCGGGAACAAATTGGGTTAAAACAAAGTTAATAAGCATAATTCCAACAAGGGTTGGAAGAACGAGTAATAACCTTCTTACAATATAAGGACCCACAGCGTTATAAGGCGCCTTCAGCCTTAAGTTTTGCTTCTTTTTCTGGATTTACCCACCAAAAGTCCAAGTATCCTAAAGAGTAAGGTGGTAAAGGTTCTGGATGCTCAAACATATCAAAATAGGCTACGGTATGAACATCTTTATACCATTGTGGAATCCAAAATTTTTCTGCCCGCAAAACTCTATCAAGGGCTCGGACCGCAATTCTTAGATCAGCTTTACTGGAAGCGTCTGAAATAATATCAATAAGTCTATCTATTGCTGGACTACTAACTCCCATACTATTAAATAAACTTTCCTTTGCTGTCTCCGAACCAAAATACTGTTTTAGACCGGAGCCTGGCTCATAGGACATCCTAAATTGATCTGTCACAATATCAAAATCAAAAGAGCGGGTTCTATTAGTATACTGTGCGTAATCGATTCTATTTAGTTTCGCATTAACCCCTAGGCTAATTAAGTTTTCTACAAATGGATTAACAATTCGGTCAAAAGCTGGGCTTGCCTCCAAGAACTCCACATCAAGAGTTTTTCCGTCCTTTCGACGCTTTCCATCATCACCAACGACCCAACCCGCATCATCTAATAATTTTGATGCAGCTCTGAGGTTTTTTCTATCTAACTGTCTAGACCCAGAGGTTGGAGCGGAAATAGCAGGGTTTGTTAAAATTTCTGTCGATAACAAACCCTCGTCTACTAGCTCTGCTAGTAGGTCAAGCTCTTCACCCTCCGGCACTCCGATTGCGGCCAAATCAGAGTTTTCCCAAAAAGAATTTATTCGTGCATAAAGACCATAAAATAGTGTTGTATTAGACCACTCAAAATTAAACATTAAACTCAAAGCTTCACGAACTTTAATATCTTTAAATTTTTCTTTGCGAAGGTTCATTGCAAAGCTTTGACCAGTTGCAATCGTTCCATCTCGTAACTCTCTCTTTACAATGTGCCCTTTATTTAGGGCTGGAAAGTCATAGCCAGTTGCCCACTGCTTTGAGCTATTTTCGATTCTAAAAGTATATGCCCCTGACTTGAACCCTTCGAACGCAGCATTAGAGTCTCCAAAATATTCGACTCTTATAAAGTCAAAATTGTTTCTACCTTTTGTAAAATTTAAGTCCCTTGCCCAATAATTTTCATTTCTCTTGTACAATATTTCCTGATTAATATCATAACTATCTAAAACATAAGGACCAGTTCCCAACGCAGGCTCAAGTCGAGACTCATCTAACCCAGCTTCATTTTCTGTAAACCATTTCTGTGAAAAAACTGGTAACCCACCCACTGTTTCGATGCGATCACGTAGTGGTGCATCTTTTAGAAAATAAAATTTAATTTTATTTGACTCCAGAACCTCCACTTTTTCCACAAGCTTAGACAGCACTGCTCTAAAGGAAACTAAGCCTTCAGTTAAAAATAGTTTATAACTGAAACTGACATCTTCAGCCGTTAGCTTAGAACCATCAGAAAAAGTTACTTCGGGTCTTAAATTAAATACGACCCAAGACAAATCCTCTGGATATTCAAGGCTAGAACACATAAAGCAGTATACTGTCCCAATTTCGTCAGCTGTTGACGTAAGAAGCTCTTCAAAAAAAATACTAGATAAGGACCCTGAGGTTCCTTTTCTAGAATAAGGATTCATCGAGTCAAAGGTCCCATTAGCCCAGATAGAAATCTCACCACCTTTGGGCGCGCTAGGATTAACATACTCTAGGTGATCAAAATCTTTACTATATTTTAATTCTCCAAAATTTGAAAAACCTGTAGAGACAGTTATTTTCTCGTTAGCTCTTGCTTCGTTTAAAAAAACAAACACTAAAAATATTGCTAGTAACTGAAAAAACCCATTAGCTCGCAAATAGGAATAACTTAAATTGAACATTCTTATAACCCCAAAATTAAAATGTTAAACAAAATATATATTATTTTTGTGACAAAGTATTTATAAATCTTTTTTTATAATAATTTTATTTAAGAGTTAATTAATTTTTGAGAAAACCCTTACTGATCTCCTATAGAATTAAGAAAAGCTATTATATTAGCGCGATCCTTTATCTTTTTAAGTCCTGCAAAGCCCATTTTTGTTCCAGGTGCATACTTTTTAGGGTTTTTCAAAAACCCATTAAGAGCGCTAGGAGTCCAATTTCCTGATAACTCTACAAGCGCTTTTGAATACCCGTAATCACTTATACTAGCTGTAGCTCTGCCTACGACCCCATATAAATGCGGGCCCGTGCCTTTTGCGCCATCATCTAGCTTGTGACAAGCTTTACACTTAGAAAACACTTTAGAACCTTTCTCTAAGTTTGCTGACGCAAAAACTAAATCAAAGTCCTCTTCCACGCTAACTGTTTTCGTTTCTTCAATTTCATCAACCTCTATTACATATGCCTGCTTATGATCACCACCATGTCCCCCAGAACCACTGTGATAAATTTCATCGGCCAACCATTCGGCTAAAAGAAAAATTAATAATGAGCCGCAAATCGCCCCAAGTATCTTTGTTGTTGTCATTGTGTCGAACATATTGCTCTCTCGTATAAATAAATGTTAGTTTCAATCTACCTCCTTCACATACTCTTGCGCAAGGTGTAGAAACCGCGACGAAACGCCCATTGAGGAAAATACTATGACAAAAAAGATTTCATTCCAAGGTGAACTTGGCGCTTACTCACATCAAGCGTGTATTCAAGCAAAACCAAATTATGAAGCCATTCCCTGCAACACCTTTGAATCGGCTATGGAGCGCGTTAGATTAGAAGAAGCGGATCTAGCTATGTTACCTATTGAAAATTCAACTTATGGACGCGTTTCCGATATTCATCGTCTATTACCAGAATCACAGTTGCATATAGTTGGTGAAGTTTTTGTAAGAGTAAGAATTAGCCTTTTAGGAATAAAAGGCACCAAGGTTTCAAAGATTAAAAGTGCTGTCAGTCATAGTGTGTTACTTGGTCAGTGTCGAAATTTTCTTACGAATCAGAAAATAGACCCTGTCGTCGGAGCAGATACTGCTGGATCTGCTCGGTATATTTCAGAGTTAAATGACCCAAGTAAGGCAGCGCTCGCGTCAGAGCTTGCGGGGGAAATATATGGTTTGTCTGTATTGGCTAAAGATATAGAAGATAACGATAACAATACTACTCGCTTTCTAATCATGTCAAAAATGCCGAGTGACGAGGAGCAAGTAAAACAAAAAATGATGACTTCTTTTGTATTCAGAGTAAAAAATATTCCTGCCGCACTTTTTAAAGCAATGGGTGGCTTTGCAACGAACAGTGTTAACATGACCAAACTAGAAAGTTATATGGTTGATGGAGATTTTACAGCTACCCAATTTTATGCTGACATAGAAGGTCATCCAGAGGATAAAAATGTTTCACTAGCATTTGAAGAACTTTCATTTTTTACTTCTGAGATAAAGATCTTGGGTAGCTACAAGGCTGATTCTAGCAGAAATTGATACTTTCTTAGGATAATTACGTAATTTTTCCTTCCAACCACTGTTTTATTAAGAAATGGGCTATGGATCCTTTCCTTGCTGGCGTCATAGATTTATTTCGTCCAGAAAAAACTTCTACCATTTCTTCTCTACTTATCCATTTTGCATCTTCGAGTTCTTCTTTATCAATCTGTATTTTATTTGATGTCGCTGATCCCTTACATCCAAACATCAGTGATGCTGGAAACGGCCAAGGTTGACTACATATATACTCAACCTTAGAAACCTTAACACCTACCTCCTCCAATGTTTCTCTTTTAACAGCGCCTTCAATTGTTTCTCCCGGTTCTACGAACCCAGCCAATAATGAATACATACCCTCTGGCCAGACGTACGAACGGCCCATTAATACAGAGTTTCCACGAATGATTAGCATAATTACTACGGGGTCAGTGCGCGGAAAGTGGGTTTTTTTACAAGATAGGCATTCACGGTGCCAACCAGAAAAAGAAGATTGCGACTTTGATCCACAAGATGAGCAGAACTTATAAGCTTGATGCCAATTAATTAGACCCTTCGCAGTTGCAACCAACTCTGCATCAATAGGAGTTAGGCTAGTCATTATAGAACGAAGCTCTGAAAAACGATGATCTTCTGGAAGTCCACTAAAATGTTGCTCTGATATGTCGGCAAACCTTCCCACAGAATCAATATTTTCATCTGGGACCCATTCGGACACGTCGGAGGCAAACCTGGCAATCCCATTATCTATTCCAAGAAAAATTGGCCTCTCTGTTGAGTGCTTAAAAAGCTCATGGGCTTGACCCAACCAGACTAGAGAATCTCTAGCACATCCAGAAACTAGAGGCTTACCTCTCCAAAAAGGAAGAACCCCTGAATTACTATCTTCTAATAATCGATTTAATTCAGAAATGTCAGTTCTTAGCTCTGCCGCTCGATCCAGACTAGATTCTCCAAACGTAACAATTTCTTCTAATAACATTTCTTATTCTCCTAATAGGATTAATTCATACAAGTAAGATTACTTAACGCAACCCATATGGTTGCATGGTGACTAAAGAAACTCTATAAAGGCCTAGAGAGGTTGGCGCGGGTAAGCGTCTCGCCAACCCGGTCAGATCCGGAAGGAAGCAGCCGTAACGAGCCTAGCTTGGGTCGTTGTCCAATCTCTCACCTTATTCACATGACCACCACGTTCTTTTGCAATAGTAGTTAAAGGAAATCAAGCAGCTTAAAAACCAAAAAAATAACAGTTTCTCATGTAGTTATAGGCTGGACGTAATGAATTTGTCACATTAATACTTGAATATAACTGGTTCTCAGAGGTTAAATGAAAAAAAATAGTAAAGATAACTATCAGGTGCTGGCTCGCAAGTACCGACCAGCCACTTTCTCTGATTTAATCGGACAAGACACTATGGTCAGAACGTTAACAAACGCTTTTGAGGCCAACCGAATAGCGCAAGCCTTTATATTAACTGGTATACGAGGAACAGGAAAAACCTCAACAGCTAGAATTATTTCAAAAGGAGTAAATTGTATCGGTGAAGACGGTAATGGTTCTTCGACAACAGAACCATGTGGGAAATGTGAGCATTGTGAATCAATTTCAAATGGCCGTCATGTGGATGTTTTTGAAATGGATGCTGCTTCTAAAACTGGTGTAGCAGATGTTAGAGAAATTATAGAATCTGTGCAATATAGAGCTACTTCAGCACGATTCAAAATTTACATAATCGACGAAGTGCATATGCTGAGTAATTCTGCATTTAATGCGTTATTAAAAACTTTGGAAGAACCTCCTAAACATGTAATTTTTATTTTTGCTACAACCGAAATTCAAAAAATACCAGTAACAGTCTTATCTAGGTGTCAGCGATTTGATCTTAGAAGAATCGAACCAGAAACAATGATTGAGTATCTAAGTAACGTTGCAGCTCAAGAAAGTGTAGAAATCTCTAAAGATGCCTTAGCACTTATTACCCGCGCATCAGAAGGATCCGTGCGAGATTCAATAAGTTTATTAGATCAATCAATTTCCAATTCAGTAGATAAAATTAACGCTAAAGATATACGAGATATGTTAGGGCTCTCTGATCGAGGTAGAATACTAGATTTATTTAATTTAATAGTTTCGGGTAGTACTGTAGGAGCGCTTAATGAGCTTTCATCTTTATATTCGGACGGTGGAGAACCAGAATCAATACTTCGTGATTTAGCAGAGGTCAGTCACTGGGTTAGTCTTATAAAGATTACTCCAGAGGCCGCTGAAGACCCGACAGTTTCTCCGGATGAGCGTAGTCGTGGAAAAACTATAGCTAATAGATTAAACATAAGATCACTATCCAGGATGTGGCAAATGTTATTGGTAGCTCTTGATGAAATCCGTATAGCTCCTAACTCAATGATGGCAGCGGAAATGACTATAATAAGGCTTACACATGTCTCAGAACTTCCTTCGCCGGAAGAGTTAATAAAAAAAATTCAAAATGGTGCAATACAAGGTAACAAAACTAATATCCCGATTCAGGATAGTACAACTAATAACAAAATTCAGGGTAGTATAAATGACAACTTAAGTAAGAATATTTCTCATCCTGTAGTGTATAAATCAGTTTCGCATTCTACACAAAACCTTGCTGAAGATCGTGACTTTAACCCCAAAAAAATACATTCCTTCAGTGACGTAATAGAACTTATAAAGTTAAATCGTGACATTCAACTTCTAGTTGAAGTAGAGAACTGTCTTAGACTAACAAACTTTTCCGCAGGCCGCATAGAGTTTGTCCCTACAAATGATGCCCCAGCAAACCTTGCTCAAAAGCTAGGTACAAAACTTACGCAATGGTCTGGAATTCGTTGGGCAGTTTCAGTAGTCAACGAAGGTGGTGAAAGTACTATTGCTGAGATGAAATTAGACGAAAGTAATAAACTGAACGCATTAGCGAAAGAACACAAAATGGTACAAACTGCTTTTTTAGTTTTTCCAAATGCAAAAATTACAAATATAAGGTCAGCAGAATCAATGACACAGGAAGCAGCTATAGAAGCACTTCCAGAAGTCACCGAAGAATGGGACCCTTTTGAAGATGATTAGGAAACAATATGTTTAAAGGATTAAGCGGCCTTGGCGATATGGCTAAAGTTATGAAGCAAGCTCAAGAAATGCAAAGCAAGATGTCAGAAGTTCAGAAACAATTGAATGAGGTTTTTGTGACTGGTGAAAGTGGTGCTGGTTTAGTAAAGGTTACAGCTACTGCAAAAGGTAATTTAACTAGCTTAGAGATCGACCCTTCGATATTCAACCCTTCGGAAAAAGAGGTCGTTGAAGATTTAATAATTGCGGCGATAAAAGATGTTCAAGAAAAAGCTACTCTGAAAAGTCAGCAAGAAATAGAGAAAATTACTAGAGAAATGGGGTTGCCAGAAAATTTTAAACTCCCTCTATAAAGTAACATCTAGAATGATTTAGAGTACCTCTATATCTAATTAGAAAGCAAATTTATTGGATAGTAAAACAAATAAGATTGAAGAGTTAATAGCTTTAATGGCAAAGTTGCCGGGACTGGGCCCCCGATCAGCAAGACGAGCAGTTCTCAGGATGATTAAAAAGAAAGAAATTATTATGAAACCGCTAGGGGATATGATTCAGGAGGTTTCATCTCTAGCTCAAGAATGTTTAGTTTGTGGCAATATAAGCAACGATGAGACTTGTATTATCTGTACTTCCGATGTGCGGGTCACAGGGGAAATCTGTGTTGTCGAGGATGTTGCGGATCTATGGGCTATGGAAAGAACTCAAGTATTTAAAGGAAAATACCATGTGCTTGGTGGTACGTTAAGTGCCCTTGATGGAGTTGGACCAGAAGAGTTAAAGATTCCTAGATTAATTCAACGCGTTTTATCAGAAAATGTAACTGAGGTAATATTAGCGTTAAACTCTACAATGGATGGCCAAACGACCTCTCACTACATCGCAGACCAATTAGAGCTTCATTCAATCAAGGTTTCATCTCTAGCTCAAGGGGTTCCAATTGGAGGTGAGCTTGATTACCTGGATGAAGGTACAATATCGGCTGCGCTCAGAGCTCGCATAAATGTAACCTGAAATTATCTATACATAAGGCATTAACTTCATCAGCATTTTAAACAACAAAGTATAATTCTTTCAAAAGACCTTTATATGAATTTAAAAACACTATAGAGGATTTGTCATAAATTTTAACATTTAGTGGATTAATAGTGAAATATATACCAAACCAACTAACTGGCGGTAGTGAACATGTGGATGATCCCAGCGTTCTTACTATATCAAAACCAGAAATAAAGCGCCCGCCATTATACAAAATTCTTTTATTAAATGATGACTTTACTCCTATGGAATTTGTAATTGTCGTCTTAAGTAAATTTTTTGGCCTTAATCATTCAGAGTCTGTTGAAATTATGTTAACAGTGCATAAAAAAGGTGTTGCAGTTATTGGAGTATTTGCATTTGAAATTGCAGAAACTAAAGTTACTCAAGTAATGGCATTTGCAAGAGCCAATCAACACCCTCTTCAATGCACTATGGAAAAAGAATAGAATTGAAATCAAGCCCAAAAACAACACAATCGCGCCTAGCTTTTGCCTTAGAACGTGGGCACATTGAATCGCTAAAAGATAAACAACTATTACTTTTAAATCCGCCAACTAACATAAATTTATCTCTATTTTCTAAGTCGCACACCAAGATTCAGCAAAGTTTTTTTCCAGCGTATACAAAACTAGTAGAACGAGGTTTATCAGTTTCGCCGGTTTTCAGTGAAAAAGGTTTATCAGAAGTCTGTATTGTTTATTGCACTAGATCAAAAATGGGTACTCTTAATTTAATCTATCAAGCAATAAAACTGCTAAAACCCAGTGGTTTATTAATAATTGATGGCATGAAAACAACCGGTATTGAGAGTGTATTAAAAGAACTACTGACTCCTTTCAACGGAGTAAGGAATATCTCAAAGTATCACGGAAAATTAATTTGGTTTCATAAACCAACAATGGAACCCAATATCGAAAAATGGGCACCAATACCTAATAGTTTAGAGGGAGGGTATATAACTTTTCCTGGCATTTTTTCGTCAAAGAGGATTGACCAAGGGTCACTATTACTGGCTCAATCCATACCCTTGTTATCAGGAAAAATCGCAGACTTCGGTTCTGGATGGGGTTTTTTATCAAATCAGGTATTAAAAAGCCCCGCCATTTCAAGTATTGACTTAATAGAAGCCGATTATAGTTCAGTGATGGCATCAAAGAAAAATATACAGGATGATAGAGCAAATTTTATTTGGGCCGACGTAAATAACTTTACTGGAGGCCCCTATGATACTATTATTAGTAATCCACCTTTTCACATTTCTAGAAATGCAAATCCGGAGTTAGGTATTAGTTTTATTAAAGCCGCAAAACTATTACTCAAACCCAGTGGAAGCTTGTGGATTGTGGCTAACAAAGGGCTACCTTATGAAAGTACTATGAAAGAGTCTTTTAAGGAGGCAGAAGAAATTATTTCAAGAGGTGGATTCAAAGTACTATTGGGTGTAAAACCATCAAGAATCTGTAAATAAACCTTACTTTCATACTTTTGATACCTAAGGAGAATATAATATGTCTTTCTCAATTTCTGGAAAAACTGCAATTATTACAGGCGCTGCAAACGGTATAGGTTTAGCAATATCCAGGCATTTCGTGGAGCAAGGAGCCAATGTAGTGATGGCGGATAGAGACGAAGAGCATCTTAAGGAGGAATTAAAATATTTAAGATCAAAAGATGGTGTTGCAAAATCTTTTGTTTGTGATCTACGTGAAAAACTCAGTCATGCAAATTTACTATCTGCAACGATTGACACCTTTAAAACAGTAGACATATTGATCAACGCAGCCAGGCAAGTAACGCCTATGGACCCTATTAATTACGATGACGACAGCATAGAAAGGATGCTGGAGCAGAATCTTCTGTCCAGCTTGAGACTTACCCAACTAGTCTCAAAGAGAATGATAGCTCAGGGAAAAAATTCTCAAGTCTCAGGCTCAATATTAAATCTGTCATCGATAGCTTCACAACGAACACGTCCAGGCTTAATGGGCTATTCAATCTCCACTGCAGCCCTAGATCAAATGACAAGGACTATGGCCATAGCTCTCGCCCCATACAGTATCAGAGTTAATTCTATATCATTTGGCTCCGTAATGAGTGAAAGTCTAAAGAACTCATTAAATAAAGACCCAAACCTTAGAGGTGAAATCATAAGAAACACACCTCTGGGACGAATTGCTTCCGCAGAGGAAGTAGCGCAAGCTGCTCAATTTTTGTGCTCAGAAGCTTCTACTTTTGTTACAGGGGAGATAATGACTATTGACGGTGGAAGGTCTCTTTTAGACCCTGTCCAAATTGCTGCACACTAAGTTGTCTAATTTTTCTCATCACTATCCGAAGTTTTAAACAAACTTTCTGCATCCATAATAGGTTCCTCAGTGTCCTGATTTGATTCTTCCGTTACTGTAAAAACTTCAGGATTAGCGACAGTTTCTGGTTTCTCCGTTTCACCCATTCCAACTTCAAGTGATTGAGACGTACTAACAAGTTTACGGCTTGTATCATCTGAACTCGGTTCCCCTTCTAGAATTTTCTTTGCATTAGCTTTCTGAACAGCAGCATCTAACTCCAATTGTTTGCATAGTCCTAACGCAACAGGGTCAATGGGTTGAATATTTTGAATATTCCAATGAGATCTTTCTCTAATAGCGCTAATTGTAGGCTTAGTAGTTCCCACTAACTTAGAAATTTGTCCATCTGTAAGTTCTGGATGAAATTTAACTAACCACAAGATAGAAGCCGGCCTGTCTTGTCGTTTTGATAACGGTGTATAGCGAGGGCCTCGCCTTTTTTCCTCACCTTCGGCTGCGGCATAATACTTTAATTGAAGTTTATAGCTTTTATCATTTATACCTTTATCTATCTCACTTTGTGTTAACTGGTTATTGGTTATAGGATCAAAACCCTTCACCCCAGAGGCAACATCACCATCTGCCACTCCTTGAACCTCAAGTTCATGTAAGCCACAAAAATTTGCTATCTGAGAAAAGGTAAGGACCGTATTATCAATTAACCAGACAGCGGTTGCCTTTGCCATTATAGGTTTTGTCATTCTCATTACTCCTTTTCAATACAGCTTTCCCTTAGCCCTATCTATGAGGCTGTCCCGACCGGAACAAATACGAGATCAAGGAAGAATTCAACGGATCTATAATGCCGTATACTGTAAAGGGAAAGAGTAAAAAATATAAAAAGTGAGATTCTAAGTTATAACTTAAATTCAAAATAAAAAATTAGTCTGAATTTTTTACAACTCCAGGAAGATTCAAAGTATTTTTATCCAATGGTCTTTTAATTCGAGAAAACAACTTTATTGGTCCTTTTAAAACCTCATAGGTTGACGATTTTTTTTTTATTCTTGCTTTTAAGTTTTCAAATTGCATAATATTTTGAATTCTTCTGTCAAGGAACTCCCAAGTAGAAGTATTACCCTCACTATCATCACCAAGCCAAAATAAAATAACAGAGCTATAAACACCTGACAATGTTGCACGCTTCGTATAGAAATTATAATCCTCCGAATCGTCCCCTAAAACATTCCAAATCTTATCTGCAGTGCCCCAGATAAGCTTACTTCCATCTAAAAAATTTTGAGGTAACGCAAAAAAAGACATGCACAACCTCACTGACTCTTTATCTCCCTCAATTACATTCAATCTACACTTAAGTGCAAAAGAAATTTTCTCTCTCATTTTCAAGTTTGACAGATCTTCACTTTCTAAGGCTTTAATCATATCGCGATCTCCCATTCGATGAAATGCAACTGCAACATCTAAGACCCCTCTTGGAAATAATGTTTCTAAAGTTCTAAATTCTAAATCTAAATCTATGCACGCTTCCTTTAACGAATCATTTGACCACCCTCTAAAAATGGCATGGGACGCTACAGCGTTTATAAATTTCTCTTTTAGTGCCTGATCCATACTAAAAGTATACCTATATACTGTAGACAAGCCAATGCCCGTTTGCTATAGAGCCGTTAAATACTTAATCCATTAACCTCAAATACAGAAAGGTGGTGACACCACATGCAGGTTAGCGTTAGAGACAACAATGTCGATCAAGCTCTTAGAGCCCTTAAGAAAAAACTTCAACGCGAAGGTGTTTTTCGTGAGATGAAGATAAAACAGCATTACGAGAAACCTTCAGAAAAGAAAGCTCGCGAGAAAGCTGAAGCTATCCGCCGTGGACGTAAATTAGCAAGAAAAGCTAAAGAGCGTGACGGTACATTATAAGTGTTACTAAGAATGTATTTTAAAAAACCCCTTTTGATCATTCTACTGGGGTTTTTTTATTCTAAAAAATTTAATTAGCCATTTACAATTGCTAAAATTACTAAAGAAACAAGTATTAACACTACACTGTAAATAGTGAATTTAACAAATCCTGCAAAAGTTTTTTCATGATCTTTGACATCCATGGAACCGTGCTCGTGTTCTGCCATTATTTAAACTCCTAGATTACTATTTTTGATCTCAATCTACTTTAATTATTTTGTTTCTATTACACAAGAGATAGCTCAAAGTGGCGTAGTTTTATTACAATATTATCTTACTTTTATACTCATAGGCGCCATCAATTCTTATTGTCCGTGTTACCTGGTCCGCAGAGTAAAGGTAGTTTAGGTGGGCAATTGTCTCACCTAACGCTAGCCCATATTCGCTCTCATCTATTTCTCGCTTAAAAAGTGGTAAAAAGCATTCATGCGCGGTATGTGGTATTTCCAAATGTGAAAGTAACCTCTTAAGTGCACCAACATGATTTTCAATAAGTTGTTCTAAACGAAGCGGGAGACCACGAAACGGTAGCTTATGTCCAGGCAAAACAAGCTGGCTACTCGAAGCATACTTTTTGAATCTTTTACACGCCTCCAACCATTCGAAAACAGGATTTGCACCTGGTTCAGTAGCATAAACGCCAAGATTAGGCGAAATTGAAGGTAGTAGTTGATCTCCACCTAATACTATATCTCCAGCCCACAGGGTCGCATGCTCAGCAGCATGGCCATTGCCCATTCGTATAATCCAATCTCGTCCGCCCAAGGTGATGCTCTCACCCTCCTGAACTCTAGTATACCCCTGGGGCATTGGGGAGACAACGTCACAGAAATTAAAGGGACGCTCTTTTTTCTTTTTTTCATAGAGGGACTCAATTACACCTGCCCTTTTATAAAATAATAATGTTTCTGGAGTAGCTTTTGATTGTTCATCCAAGACTAGCATCCTAGCCGTAAGCCAGGAGGTTCGAGTAGTGATCAACTCAACCCCAAAATTTGTTTGAAACCAACCTGCCAACCCTATGTGGTCAGGGTGATAATGAGTAACAAACAATTTCTTTACTGGCTTCCCTGCCAACGGCCCTTGGAGTAATTCATGCCAAACGTCTCTAGTTTTTTTTGTATCGAAACCAGTATCTATCAAGGTCCAACTATCACCGTCATCCAATGCATAAGTATTAACATGGTCCAGACGCAAAGGAAGAGGTAACCTCATCCACAATATACCGGGTCTTACTTCTATTGCCTCTCCTTGATCCGGTGGAATCTCATGTGGGTAATGAATAGTACCTGTCAACGTGCCAACTCCTCTTCAGTCAGAGCAAATATATCCTCTGAACCTCGACGTATAGATAATGAAAGACCATGATACTCCGGAAGGAGTCTTGAAAAATAAACATCTGCAAGTTTCATTCGAAAATCTTCGTCTTCCTCTGAAGAACTAGCCTTTAAATGATAATATCCGCCCAAAACTCTTGCAAAAAATCGTAAATAATTCACAGCACCAGAAAAACGGTCATTCATATTTTGATTTAAAATCCATTTAGTTGTTTCTCTTAAATCTTGCGTTGCTTTCTCAAGAGCTGCGACCATCTCTTTATATTCAAAGTCTAAAGAAGCAGTAAAGTTTTCTATCTCTTTAATCATGGTGAAAGCTACCTCTCCTCCATCCTTCAATTTCCTAGATACAAGATCCATTGCCTGAATTCCATTTGTTCCCTCATAGATCGCAGTAACTCTTACATCCCTTAAAAACTGTGATGCGCCTGTCTCTTCTATGAAACCCATGCCACCATGGACTTGAATACCTGTTTGAGAAACTTCTATACCAATATCTGTTCCAAAAGCCTTTGCAATTGGGGTTAAAAAGGCAGCCTGTGATATCCAATTCTTTGACGCCGTCGCATTTCCCATATCAATAGCAAAGGCACAAGCAGCTCCTATTGCACGTGCAGCAAAAACATCTGCTTTCATCTCTGCTAACATCCTTCTAACGTCAGCATGGCCAATTATAGTTTTACCTCTTCCTAATGTTTGACCTTGAACGCGCTCCATTGAAAAACTTAAGGCTTTTTGATAGGCAGCTTCAGCAACAGCTATACCTTGCCCCCCCACACCAAGACGAGCGTTGTTCATCATGGTAAACATCGAAGCCATTCCCTGATTAGGCTCTCCCACAATCCACCCAAGAGCACTCTCATATTGCATTACTGCGGTCGGAGAACCATGAAGTCCCAACTTATGTTCTAAAGAGACAACTTTTAAAGAGTTAGCTACTCCTGGGTTTCCTAAATTATCAGGTATTAATTTAGGTACCATAAATAAACTGATACCTTTAGTACCTTCTGGACTACCAGGAAGACGGGCTAATACCAAATGACAAACATTTTCTGTAAAATCATTATCTGCCCAGCTTATATATATCTTCTGTCCAGAAACTGAGTAACTTCCATCATCATTGGGAACCGCTACACTTTTTAGTGCGCCAACGTCCGATCCAGCGTGTGGTTCAGTTAAGTTCATTGTTCCTGACCATTCTCCTGATATTAGTTTTGGAAGATATAATTTTTTTAAATCTTCACTTGCATGATGTTCTAGAGCTTCAATCTGCCCTTGCGTCATCACTGGATTAAGTTGTAGCGACAAGCAGGCTCCACCCATCATTTCATTAACAGCGTGCATTAAAGATTGAGGTAATCCCATGCCTCCATATTCAGAGCTGGCAGCCATACCAATCCAACCATTGTCAGCAATAGATTGATAAGCTTCTCCAAAACCTGGTGGAGTCCGAACTACGCCATTCTCTAAAAAAGCTGGGTTAGTGTCTCCTACTCTTTGTAAAGGGGCTAACACTTCAGTCGAAATTTTCCCCGCCTCTTCAAGAATTGCAGCAACCAAGTCCGTACTAACTTCAGAAAACCTATCTTCTTGCGTTAACTGTTTAAAATTAACAATTTTATTAAAAATAAATAAATAATCAGCCACCGGTGCACTATACGGCATGTGTACTTACTCCTCAGTCCTTAAAGTTTTTAAAAATTCTCTATACCTAGCTAATAAATATTGTATAGGAATACAATCTAAGCTGGGTTATTTAAATAGTAGTCACTCACAAGTACACTTAAAGGTCAAACATTGATAACAAAAAACCTTAAAATAGACGAAACTTTTTTAGCTGGTAAGCTTTTAAGAGACGGTAAATTAGTAGCCTTTCCTACCGAAACTGTCTACGGTTTGGGTGCGAGAGCGGACTCTGATAACTCTATTAAGCGTATCTTTGACGTTAAAGGGAGACCGTCATTTAATCCACTAATAGTACATGTTTCAAGCATCAGAATGGCAAAAGACATAGCAATTTTTGAAAAACAAACATTAAAGCTTATAGATAAACTGTGGCCTGGTCCTATAACTTTTGTAGTACCATTGAAGAATGGTCACAATATATCAAAGTTTGTAACAGCAGGCTTAGATAGTGTTGCTATTAGATTTCCGAAATCTACAATAGCACAAAAAATCTTATTGAGTGCAGGTGTTCCAATAGCTGCTCCCTCAGCAAATTTATCAGGAAGAATTAGTCCAACCTCTGCTAATGAAGTCTTTGAAGATCTAGGTGGAAAGATAAATGCCATATTAGACGGGGGGCCATGTGAAGTTGGCGTTGAATCTACTATTATAAAAACAGATCCTATCACTCTTCTAAGACCAGGAGGAATCTCACCAGAGGACATTAAGCATATTACGGGAACTGAGGTTTTCTTATCGCATGACGATGCGTCGATAATAGCTCCAGGGCAACTTAAATCTCACTATGCTCCAAGAGCTCCTGTAAGGTTAAACGTCCACAATCCAGAGCCTAATGAAGTGTTGCTTGGTTTTGGTAATGTGGGAAATGCCACACTTAATTTATCTCCTTCTGCTAACTTATCTGAGGCAGCAAAAAATCTATTCTATATGCTTAGAAAACTTGATCATGCTCTATCTAAAGATGATTTTTTAGTTATAGCTGTTTCTCCAATACCTAAAATAGGGATTGGTCTCGCAATAAATGATCGTCTTAAAAGGGCTTCAGCACCAAGATATTAAGCTCTACCAACACTAGATGACAATCGAAGTGGGTCAACCCCCATTAATTTCAACGCTTCAAGCCATTTATTATTGGTATCGGAGCTAAATACTAAATCAGGGTCAGCATCACACACAAGCCAACCGTTTAAACTTATTTCATCTTCTATTTGACCAGGACCCCACCCTGAATAACCTAACATCAATATACCACTTTTTGGGCCCTCACGCTTTGCTAACTCCTCCAAAACTTCAAATGAGGCTGTCATCCCAAAATTAGAACCAATTTTCAAAGTCTCATCACCCAAACTATACTCTGATGAATGAAGCACAAAACCTCTACCAGATTCTACTGGCCCACCTATACTTACGGAGACATCAGGTGTCAGACTGTCAGTCTCAATCTTAAGTTGTTTAAGTAAGTCTCGAAATTTATAATCTCTCGAAGGTTTATTTATTGTTAACCCCATTGCCCCACTGTCTGAATGTGAGCATACAAAGATAACAGCTGAACTGAACCTTGGGTCCTTCATATCAGGCATCGCTATTAATAATTTTCCAGATAAGTCCATAATCACTTTTATTCAAAATTTCATAAAAAATAAAGGTTAAATGCTATAATAGAATGTTTAAATTGAGCTAATTTGTTAGAATGATTTCTTCCTCAAGAAAACATGTAATAAAACCGCTATCAGCCAACTCAAAGCAAGTAGTAAACAAACGCTTAACATAAATATTGAAAAAGCATGAAAGATACCAGAAGATTGACTTATGAATGGTATAAATCTCTGATATAATTCTGGTAAACTACCATTATATAAATAAGCCCCTAAATTTGTACTAAACGATATCATTACCAATAAACTTAATATGCCTATTGTAATTCGCAACGCTTGACCTTTTTTTTGTAAACTTAATGATCGCCTAAAAGCAACAACTTGTTTTTGAATATCAGATTGAACAGCAATTAAACTAGGTACAATCAAAAGGACTAAAAGAAGTCCAAAGCCTAAGCCATAGGTTAGGGTTATAACGGTTGGCCTTAAGAATTGCGCATGTCTAGATGTTTCGAATAGTAATGGAGCTAGACCAAGTATCGTTGTCAGAGATGTAAGAATAACAGGTCTGAGTCTATCACAAGTTCCGTCTATAATTGCCGGAATTAAACCACGGTCCTCTGCGTACTCATCAATTGTAGTAACGAGAACAATACTATCATTTATTATGATACCTGTCATGCCTATTAAACCAATAATTGAAAACATCGACATAGGAACATCCCATGTATTATGGCCATAGATCGTTCCAACCAAACCAAAAGGAATAATTAGCATAATCACCAGAGGTCGAGCCCAACTTGAGAAAACCCAACATAACGTCAGGAAAATGCCAACCATGGATATAATAGTTGCAAACTGCGCATCTGCTAAAAAGTCACTTTCCTGTTTTGCCAGTCCAGAAAATTCAGACGATACCCCAAAATCTTGTTCTATTTTTGGGAGTATTTCTATTCGCAATTGTTTTTCAATTTCTTCTATCGCATCAACATTATCTTCATCAATCTCTCCTGTTACTGAAATAAGTTGAATTCCATTTTCTCTTTTAACACTTGAAAAGCCAATCTTTGAGATTACTGTAACTATATCTGATAGCGGGACATATTCACCCCCCTGAGCTCTCAGAAACGTACTTTCAAGAAAGCTTGAAGTGAGTTCGTTCGCGGGTATAATTACTTTAATTTTAGCAGAACGAACACCATCAGGGTATGTTACTGCTTCAATGCCATTTAGACGATCTCTTAAAACTTGACCTAGATCACCTATAGAGAACCCTAAAGCTTGCCCCTGTGGCGTCAAATCTAGAATAAGTTCTTCTTTATCATAGGACAGACTATCTTCCACTCCAGACACTTCAGGATATTTTAAAAGTGCCCCTTTTAGACTTTCTGCAGATTTCTTTAATACTTCAGAGTTTGCCCCATAAAATCGTATATCCAAAGAATCTGACCCAGGCCCAGAAGCCCAATTTCTAAAACTTAACACCTCTAACATTGGATGCCGGCGAACAGCATCTTGAAGGTCAGCTATAAATTTATAGGAGCTATAAGGTCTTAGGTCTGCATCAATTAACTCAATTGAAAGTGCGCCAAGTAAATCAATATCTTTCGCTTCTTGCCCTGAAATTCTTCGAGAATTACCACCTACTTGATAGAGAACATACTCTATAGGGCTTTTACCAAACTCTTTTTCATATTTTAAAGCAACTTCACTAGTTGCCCTTTGCATCTCTTCTGCCATTTCTAAAGTATCTGATCTTTTTGCGCTAGCGAGCATCGCAAAATTACCTGATATTGATCCCTGTTCTGGTGAATTAAAGAAACGCCATTTCACCTCTCCACTGACTAAAAGGACCGCTTGACCACATAAAATAACTAATGCGCCGGCTATAACTGGATATCTAAACCTTATAATTAGAGTCATTAGTTTGCGAAATACATTTTCCTTTAAAAATTCAAAGCCTCTATTAATTGTTCGACTTGGAAAGTCATACCATCTCTCTTTGGACGCAGACTTTAACGCGTGCGCCATATGATGAGGTAAGATCAAAAAGCATTCAACAAAAGATACAAGTAAGACTACTACGACCGTATATGGGATGTCAGCAATTAGACTACCAAACCTACCTCCAATAGCAACTAAACCAAAAAAGGCAATTATTGTGGTTATAGTTGCACAAAAAACTGGTGATGCCATTCTCTTTGCAGCATTTTCTGCAGCAGTAGTTGGGTCCTCTCCTAACTTTTTAAATCTAAAGTCTGCATGCTCCCCCACCACGATCGCATCATCAACAACAATGCCTAAAGTAATTATTAATGCAAATAAAGAAATCATGTTAAAAGTTAAGCCAGCAGCATACATCAGTGCTACCGCACCAGCCATCGCCACTGGAACGCCAGCTGCCACCCAAATCGCTGTTCTAGCATTTAGAAACAAAAACAGTAAAAGAACTACTAAACCTAAACCTAAAAGACCATTTTCTAGCAATATACTAATTCGACCAGTAATCGCTTCAGCTCTTGCTCGAATAAGTTCAATGGACACACGTGCCGGTAGAATACTTTGTAATTCAGCCGCAACATCTTCAACAATTTCCTGAATCTCAATAGCATCGCCTTGAGAAGAACGTTCTATGGTAACAGAAATTGCTGGATCTTTATTGACAAAGTATGCTCTATTCCTGTTCTTTTCACCAACAGAAACTCTAGCGACATCTCCTATTAATAGTTTGGATCCATCTGGATTAGATCTAAGAGCTATACCCCTAATTTGTTCAGCAGTTCGTTTTGCCACTCCAGTTCTAACTCTTGAATTAGATCCAGTAACATCTCCTGCCGGATCAGTTGAAGCTTCCCCCTTAATAGCTTTAGCTATTTCAACCATAGAGAGGTCATTTTTAATCAAATTAATAGACGATATTTCAACTATTGTTTCAGGTGCAGCAAATCCACTAACAGTTGTTTTCGTTACTCCTGCGGCGAATAATCTTACAACCATTTCATCAGCAAATTGGCCTAATTGTTCAAAAGATACAGGTCCACTTATAATCGCATCTGCGACTCTATCCCGCCAACCTCCACGCCTGACACTTGGATCCTCAGCATCTTCTGGTAACTCTGAAACGGAGTCGACAGCTTCTTGTATATCATCAGTAGCTCTAGACATATCCCAACCAGAATCAAATGTTAACTTAATGCTTGTACTTCCTTCTTTAGATTGTGATGAAGTACTATCAACGCCCTCAATAGACATAAGTACCGGCTCTAAAAATTGAACTATTGACCGATCAATATCTTCTGCACCAGCGCCAGGCCATTTTACATTAACTGAGACAGTCTCAAAAACGACATCTGGAAAAAACTGATTTCTCATTTTTGGTGCCGTTATCAAACCGGCAGCTAGTAATACAACCAAAATCAAGTTCGCGAGAGTAGGATGCCGGGTAAAGTAGGAAATAATACCACCAGATATAAATTTTGTTTTACTACGCATGTTTCTCTTCACCAACTCTATTTCTCTAGTCGTTCAATCATATCAGCTCGAACTTTTTTCTTACTAAGCGCAGTCAAAATTTTCTTTTTTACATTTTTTGGAATGTACGCATTAGCCTCTACAGCAGCAATTAAACGAGCTCGTCTTTTATCATCTAATTCTACCATTTCTGGCCCCGAAAATACTTCTTCTCCAGCAACCTTGGCCCTTATTGGTTTTATTTTTATACCTTTACCTAATAGCTGTGAGTATTTTGAAACAACTTCTTTTCCATCTAAATCATCAGATCTGATAACAATATTCTCACCCTGCCGCCTAAGTAACTCAACAGTCCTTTCCTCAAGACGATCTTCAGCATTTACTAACAAGATAGTATCGTTTTGCCCGATTGCTGACGCTGGCATTATAAAAATATTTTTTAAAACAGGCTCTTGAACAGAGACCGAAACAAAGTCTCCTGGCCTTAAACCAACAGGCTCATTGAGTTTAGCGAACAATAAACGTCCTGAAGCGCCTTCAACTACTGACGCACTCTCTCTAGTTAGAGTTCCGGTTACCTTAAGATCAGCGCCCATAGTATCTAATGCCACTTCGACTAAGCTTCCAATCAATAATCCCTTTTCATCTGTCAGATAATTGTATTGTGTGGTGGAAAGCCTGAATGAGACCTCTAAATCATCGGGATCAATTAGCTTAGCCAACCTTTCATTATTATTGACCAAACCTCCAGAGGTTACATTCACTTCTGCTAATCTACCACCGAACTCCGCATATAGCTCAGTATCTGACAGCAACCTTTCAGCATTAGCTAAGTTTAATTTTCGTCGACTCACTAAATTACTACTTTGCTCTAACTTGAGCTTAGCTTTTTGAATAGCTTCCCTTCGCGATAACTCTGCATTCGCTAAATTTAACTTCATACGGTTCACTACATTACCACTTTGCTCTAACTTAAGCTTAGCTTTCTGAATAGCTTCCCTTCGCGATAACTCTGCATTCGCTAAATTTAACTTCATACGGTTCACTACATTACCACTTTGCTC
>ENA-ORDR01000174-ORDR01000174.1-marine-metagenome-genome-assembly--contig:-NODE-174-length-33334-cov-4.343597_pt1 | contig 33334 bp, 32 predicted proteins | sample MGYA00240993_ERZ508538 | MGnify/ENA primary metagenome ERZ508538 (study PRJEB26207, sample SAMN05421999) | marine metagenome | isolation source: Monterey Bay, California, USA | place: USA:Monterey Bay... | reverse complement strand
GAGCAGCTAAAACCTATATCAAGGCCCTTCAAACAGGCCAACCACTAAGAATTATACCTGATGATATTGCCGAGAAAACTGCCTCTGAAATTGAAAACTATGCCAACCAAGACGACCAGCATCTAGAAGAATTAAAAAAAATTTTAGATTATGAAGGTAGTGATTATGCCAGCTGATAAATCAAAAAATAATTCAAGATTAGCATAGTTCATTAATCAATTTCATAGTCTTGCTATCAAATATAAGCCGTGTAATTGTTACAAAAGTTTTCGAGAGCAACCTATGACTACAAAGTCTAATCAAAAATTAACTCTTTTGCCACAAGCTATTAGTGCTCGTAATACAGGGGTTGATCTAGATTTAGACTGGGTTTCGTCTATTCAGGCAAATACTTCAGCAATTGAAAGGCGCGCTTCTTCTATAGGCTCTAGAAGATCTGTCAAAAAACAACACCAAGCTGCTTGGTTGCTGCAAGCCATAAAATGTATGGACCTTACAACTTTAAGTGGTGACGATACCATTGGTCGCGTAAAGCGTTTGTGCGCAAAGGCAAAAACGCCAATTTCTAACGCACTCTTAAAAAACCTAGGGTTAGACGACATAAAAGTTGGTGCTGTGTGTGTTTACCACGATATGATTGAAGCCGCAGTAGCAAAACTTAGTGGTACAGGGATTCCTGTTGCAGCAGTATCAACAGGCTTTCCTGCTGGATTGTCGCCATTACCACTTCGCATTGCTGAGATAGAGTATAGCGTTTCGGCAGGCGCAAGTGAAATTGATATAGTAATATCTCGTCGCCATGTCCTAACGCAAAACTGGAAAGCCCTATACGAAGAAGTTCAAGCCTTTAGAAAGGCCTGCGGTTCTGCTCATATTAAAACAATTTTAGCAACTGGAGAGCTTGGAACTTTGCGTAATGTAGCTCGCGCATCTGCCGTATGCATGATGGCTGGAGCAGACTTTATTAAGACCTCAACTGGCAAAGAACCAGTAAACGCTACGCTGCCAGTATCTTTGGTAATGGTCAGAGCAATTCGTGAATATTATGAAAAAACAGGATATAAAATTGGATATAAGCCAGCTGGGGGAATATCAAAAGCCAAAGACGCTCTTACATACCTTAGTCTAATTAAAGAAGAACTAGGTGATCAATGGCTTAATCCTGAATTATTCCGATTTGGCGCTTCAAGCCTTTTAGGAGATATTGAAAGACAGCTGGAACATCACATAACTGGCGCATATTCCGCCTCTTATCGACATGCAATGGGGTAAAAATGTCTGTTAAAAAGATTTTAGGTGATATGGACTACGGATTAGCTCCAGAAAGTCCAGAAGAAGTAAAGAAGTGGTTACGTCAACATAATTCTTCTTTTGGCCATTTCATCGGCGGCAACTTTACAAAGCCTAAAAATGATTTTAAATCACTAAACCCTTCTAATGGAGAAGTCATAGCCAGTTTGAGCCAAGCCTCCGTTAAAGATGTGAATAACGCCGTAAAAATGGCAAAAAATGCTTTTAAAGATTGGTCTGAAACCGAGCCACACCAAAGAGCAAAAGTGCTATACTCCATTGCCCGGCTTTTACAGAAAAACTCCCGGCTTTTTTCTGTGCTTGAAACAATAGACAATGGCAAGCCAATAAGAGAATCTCGAGATATTGATATACCATTAGCCCAACGTCATTTTTATTACCACGCCGGTCTTGCCCAAATATATAAAACCAAGATCCGAGATATGGAGCCCATTGGAGTATGTGGCCAAATAATACCTTGGAACTTTCCTTTACTAATGCTGGCATGGAAAATTGCACCGGCTTTAGCTGCCGGTAATACAGTTGTTTTAAAACCCGCTGAATATACTTCTTTGACTGCATTGTTATTTGCAGAAATCTGTATCGAGGCTGGGGTACCCAATGGGGTTATAAACATTATTACTGGTGATGGAAGTGTTGGGGAAATGATTGTTGGTCACCCAGATATTAAAAAGGTTGCTTTTACTGGATCCACTGAAGTTGGCAGAATAATAAGAAAAAGCACTGCAGGCACAGGTAAACTGCTAACGCTGGAGTTAGGTGGAAAATCTCCATTTATTGTCTTTGATGATGCTGATCTCGATAGTGCTGTGGAGGGTTTGGTCGATGCGATATGGTTTAACCAAGGTCAAGTCTGTTGTGCCGGATCTAGGCTTTTAGTTCATGAAAGCATAGAAGAAAAACTTCATAAGAAAATCCAAAACAGGATGAACAAATTGCGAGTTGGGGCCCCCCTAGACAAGTCGATAGATATGGGTGCCATTGTTGATAGATCGCAATTATCAAAAATAAAAAAACTAGTATCTCAAACGGAGGGTAATGTTTATCATGCTAAATGTGAATTACCAAAAAAGGGCCTTTACTATCGGCCAACTCTAATTACAGGTCTTTCTCCCTCAGATAAATTAATGCAAGAAGAAATTTTTGGACCTGTTTTAGTAAGCACAACCTTTAGAACACCCAAGGAGGCCTCTGACTTAGCAAACGATACTAAATATGGCTTAGCAGCAAGTATATGGAGCGAAAATATTAATTTAGCTCTAGGTTTAGCACCAAAAATAAAAGCAGGTGTCATCTGGGTAAATGGAACTAATATGTTTGACGCTGCTATTGGTTTCGGTGGCGTTAAAGAGAGTGGCTTTGGCCGCGAAGGTGGATGGGATGGATTAAAAAGCTATCTGAAATATTCCATAAATTTTCCTAAACAAAAAAATAACCACCTGAAAAGCCATTCTGATAAAGAAACTTTTGGTTTAGATAGAACAGCTAAACTTTATATTGGTGGAAAACAAACAAGGCCCGATGGTGGCTACTCACAAAAGATCCTTGATGCCTCCAAAAACTTAGCTGGACATGTCCCATCTTCTAACAGAAAAGATATTCGAAATGCTGTTGAAGCAATGAATAAAGCTTCTAGTTGGTCTAATTCCTCCGGGCATTTGAGAGCCCAAATAATTTATTTTATGGCCGAAAACCTTCATGCCAGAAGGGAAGAGTTTGAAAAACGTATTAATCAAATGTCAGGCCGAAAAGACGGAAAAAAAGAGGTTGAGCTTTCAATAGAGCGCCTGTTTACATATGCAGCTTGGGCTGACAAATTTGACGGTACAATTAGTGGCGTACCAGTAAGAGGTGTAGGCTTAACTATGCGGGAAGCTGTCGGAAATATAATAGTTTTTTGTCCACCAAATGAACCTTTACTCTCCTTGATCTCCTGTATAGCCCCGGCCATAGCGATGGGAAACCGCATCACAACAATTTCACCTTTTGTTGCATCTCTTACAGCAACAGACTTTTACCAGATATTGGAGACATCAGACATCCCCCCAGGTGTTATAAATATATTAACTGGAAGCCATTTAGAGTTAGCATCATCCGCCGCCAGTCACATGGATGTCGACTCTATTTGGTCTTTTTCAGAAGAAGAAATAACCAAAACTATTGAGTTAGAGGCCGCAAAAAATATAAAGCGAACTTGGTGCCAAAAAAATATTGATTGGTTAGATAACAGAGCCGCGGGAGAGATGTTTCTTGATGCCGCAACGGAAACAAAAAGTATTTGGATTCCCTATGGTGAAGGTTGAGCCAGCAATTTTTTGAATATTAGTCGGTCTGGATATCCATCTGGCGTTTGGCCAATAGCCTTCTGGAAATCTATTAACGCTTTTTTTGTATTTACACCCAACTTACCATCTGCGCCGAGAGTATCATAACCCAAGAGTATTAAATGCTCTTGCATGACTGAAACTTCTGAAGGGCTTATTTGCTCTCTGTTTTTTGGCCATGTTATTTTTTGTGGGCTTCTCTGCAAAGCAGATGAAAAAAGCCAAACAACAAAAACATAAAGCTCAGATCTATTGTAATGAAAAATTGCAGATGCATTTTTATCAAATTTAAAATGGGTCCCAGAATGGCCAAAGGGTGCAGTAAAGCCTTTCTCCCTAGTTAAGTTCATTCCTGTTTTTAAATAATTTAAATTCTTTGGTTTTGTTGCTTTCTTCAAAATAAAACCTTCTCGTGACCAACCCAAATTCTTTAAATAGCAAGCAGTAGAAGATAAAGCGTCCAAAGGGTTTTCTTTATTCCATATGTTAGGAACATTTTTGCCCCCAAAAGGTGCAGAGAATTTTAAATACGTCGTTGGCATAAATTGCGTATGCCCAGAAGCGCCTGCCCAACTACCCAGCAGACTTTCTACCTCTATACCTTTTGTATGTTTAATAGTTTCCAAAGCTAAAAGTTCAGACTTAAATAAAGCCCTTCGTCTTTCTCCCTTAGCCGCAAAAGCAAGAGTAGCCAAAGAATCTATAACCCGATATTTACCAAGTATTTCGCCAAAATTAGTTTCTATCCCCCAAATAGCGGTGATAACTTCAGGAGGTACGCCCCAATCTTTTTGTATTTTTTTTAATTGTTTATCCCAAATTTTGAGTTTTTCTTTTCCAGCACCTATGCGTCTTTTTGTAATTATTTTTTCTACATACTTTTGTAAACTCAGCAGATGTTCAGTTTGATTTTTATCTTCAGAAAGAACCTGATCATCAAAGACTGCTTTATCTTTAAAAGAAAGAACTTCTTTTTCTAAAAACTCATTGAAGTTCATGTTATTCTGAAGACCTTTTCGCTTTCTTCTTTCTTTTAAGAGAACCCGTTTTATTTTTATTTACCTTTCGGCGAATAATTTTTGATATTCGCTTTCTTTGAATATTGGGAACTTGCTCGTCATCGATTTTTAAAGCCTCAAAAACTATACCTCCAGCAATTGGATCAACATCTTTCAACCGTACCGTTGCTTTTTGCCCCAAGCCTATAATGAGGCCTGATTGAGATCCCTTCAAAGTATTTGTTCTTAAATCAAAATGGTAAAATTCTGTTCCTAATGTTCTAATAGGTACGATACCTTCAGCCCCACTTTCATTCAGACGAACAAAAAAGCCAAATTTTGCTACGCCGCTTACTTTTCCATCAAACTCATTTCCTACTTTTTCTGATAAATGTGCTGCAAGATAACGGTCAATGGTATCACGTTCTGCTACCATTGATCTTCGTTCAGTATTTGAAATGTGTTGAGCTGTTTCATCAAGTTTCTCAGAATCAATTGCCTGCAAACCATCAGACCCAAGACCCAGAGAGCTAATTAAAGCTCTATGAACTATTAAATCTGAGTAACGCCTGATTGGGGATGTAAAGTGCGTATATTTTTTTAATGCTAAACCAAAATGCCCAAAATTTTCTCTACTATAATAGGCTTGAGACATTGATCGCAGTGTGGTCATGCTGATTAACTCAGACAAGTCACTTTCTTTTGACTTTGCTAGCAAATCATTTAAATGGCTTGTTGTTAAAACTTGACCTTTCGCAAAATTAAAACCTGCTGATTGAGCGACCTCCCTTAAGGCTTTCAGTTTCTCAGGCGTTGGTTCTTCATGAACCCTATATAAAAGCTCACTTCTAGCTTTAAAAAGCTCCTCAGCTGCAGCAACATTTGCCAAAATCATGAACTCTTCTATGAGTCTGTGTGAGTCAAAGCGTTCTTTAAAAATGATCCCTTTGACTTTCCCATTTTTAAACAACTCTACCTTTCGCTCTGGTAAATCTAAATCAAGTGGTTGGCGCGTTTCTTTTGATTTTTTCAAACAATAATAAGAGTCATAAAGGGGTCGTATCACGTTTTCGAAATGAGGCCTTACGCTATCATTTACTTTTCCATCAATTGCGTCTTGAACTTCTTCATAGTTTAGCGATGCAACACTTTTAATATTTCCACGGTGGAATGTTTGCCTCAATTTATTGCCAAACTTATCAATTGTCATGCGAACCGCTAAGCAAGGACGCTCAACGCCTTCATGAATACTGCATAAATTTCCTGAAAGGTTATCTGGCAGCATCGGAACAACCCGATCAGCAAAATAGGTTGAATTGCCCCGCTTCCGAGCCTCTTTATCTATAGCACTACCTGGCTTAACAAAATGTGCTACGTCAGCTATCGCTACCCATAAAATGTGACCCCCTTGATTATCAGAATCTTTATCAGCATGAGAATATACAGCATCATCATGGTCTCTAGCATCTGAAGGATCTATTGTAACAAACGGTATATCTGTTAACGCTTCCCTTGATAAGGTTTCTAAAAATTTGGTGTTTTCTGCCTCTTCTAATACTTCGTGTGGAAATTGATTTGGAATGCCGTGCTGATGTATCGCTATCAATGACACTGCCCGCGGTCCTGATGGATCACCAAGTATAGAAATAATCTTTGCTGAATATAAGCCTGACGTACGCTGAGATTTAAGTTGCTCAGCCTCTACAAGCTCGCCATCCTTTGCCCCAAGATTATCTGACGTTTTCACTCGCCATTCTCTTCCTGATTTTTCTATTGGGTGTATGCGGCCACCTTCTGAAAGTTCTTTGTAAACCCCCAATATATTTTTTGAGGGCTTGCTCAAAAGTCTAATAACTCGTCCCTCATATTGGTGTTGCTCACCATAAACTTCTGAAGTTTTAGCGAGCACCCGATCACCATAGCCCAAAGCAGGGTTAGAAGAATGATGGACCATCATAACAATTGGCTCGGGTTGACTTCCTTGCCAATCAACTGGCCTTGCGAAAAGATCACCATCGCTAGTACTTGCCATCATTTGCAAAACACAAACAGCTGAAAGCTGGTTTGGGTCCTCGAAAGACCTTTTCTTTTTTTCTAGTTTGCCCTCTAACGCCAACTCTTTCAATATTCGTTTTAGATCAATACGCATAGACCCTTTTATTCCAAAAGCCTTTGAAATTTCTCGCTTGTTGGATTTTTTTGGGTTCTCTTTAATCCAATCTAAAATTTGTTTTTTTGTTGGTAGTTTGCTCATCAACAAATCCTGCTTAATACCTTATCTCTAAATGTGATAATTCACTTTTAGTGCTTCTAGGTCCAACAAGCTGTCAACATCTCGTAATGTAGAAAGGCAAGAAAATGATCGACCTTCAAAAGTTTCTATAGTGTCCAAATATGCCCAAGATGACGACCATCTAACTTTATCAAAGAGCTTCTTTGGAGCTTTTCCCTGATGACCAATTAACCAAAACCCACCATCCTCAGCTGGACCAATAACAAATTTTCTCAACGCTAGCTTTTTAAAGGCTTTTGATATCTCTAGTCTTGTTATATCTGGAATATCACCACCAATTATACAAACCGGTTGATTAAAAAAAAGCTTGAATATATTTCGCATTTTTTGCCCCAAGTCACCTTTGCCTTGTGGAATACATCTAATTTTAGATGGCCAAAACTTACTTCTTTTAACAAAAAAATCTGGACTTAAAGAAACGATTATGTCCCACCTAGGATCATTCAGAGTTCTTATTGTCTTTTTAAGCTGATGCCGAGACCACCATGTGGCTACTGTAGAACCTACGTCTCTTGCCAATCTTGTCTTGACCTTTCCAGGCAAAGGCTCTTTTGCCATAATTACCAGGCAAGCTCTAGACTTCCGCAAAATATGCCTCGAGAATTCGCGTGTAAATTTCTTTCAGCTGATTAATTTGCTTTATTTCAACCTTCTCATCAACTGCATGCATTGTTTTCCCAACCAAGCCAAATTCTGTTACCGGACAGACATTTTTTATAAATCGAGCATCTGATGTTCCACCAGTTGTAGACAGCTTTGGTATTACACCAAGTTCTTTTTTTACTGCTTTCAAAATCAAATCTGATAGCTCGCCAGGTGGTGTAATAAAACTTTCCCCGGTTATTTTAAAATCGGTTTCAAATTTAATACCATACTCGACAGATACTTTTTCCATCTCATCTTCCAGCCAAGAAATAAGAGACTGTCCTGAGTGGCTGTCATTAAATCTTATATTTACCACTGCTTTAGTAGAAGCAGGTATAACGTTTGATGCCTTGTTGCCCGTATCAACAGTAGTCACCGCTAAAGTGGATGGATCAAAATGCTCTGTCCCCACATCAAGTTGATGGGAAGCTAACGTATCCAATAACTTTATCATAGCTATAATAGGATTATTGGCTCGATCTGGGTAGGCTGAATGGCCCTGGATACCTTTTGCGATTATTTTCGCAGTAATTGATCCACGGCGTCCAATTTTCATCATCTCGCCCATTTTTGAGGGTGAAGTTGGCTCACCCACCAAACAATGGTCAATTTTCTCACCATTTTGTTTCATCCAATCCAAAATAGCTACTGTTCCATCTACAGCATCACCTTCTTCATCTCCAGTAACAGTAATAACTATAGAGCCATCTGGTGGTGTATGATTCACAAAATCAATTGCAGAAGCAACAAAAGCAGCTACGCCTGATTTCATATCGGTTGCTCCACGACCGTATAAATAGCCTTCTTTTATTTCTGCACCAAATGGATCAACTGTCCAGGAAGACAGATCGCCAACGGGAACGACATCGGTATGGCCATTGAAACCAAAAACTCTTCCGTTTTTCCCGTTTCCCCACTTAGCAAATAAATTATTGACCTGACCTCTTACTATTCTGGTGCACGAAAAACCATTTTTCTCAAGTAATTGCTCTAATAAATCTATCGCACCACCTTCCTCAGGTGTAACAGACGGGCAACGAACAAGGTCAGCAGTTAATGATACTGGATCAATCTTCATTTTAATCATTCCTCAAAGGTAAAGCTTGCATAATATCGTTTGCAAAATCCTCTGGGCTTTCAATTAGGTAGCTTGCTCCTGAATCCAAAAGCTCTTTTTTATTCCCGTACCCATAAAGCACACCTAAACCAAGCACTTTATTATTTTTTGCACCAATCATATCATAACTACGATCACCAACCATAACAGTGTCTTTGGGGGCTATATTAATTTTCCTCAACGCGTAATTTATTAATTCTGTTTTGTCAGAACGCGTTCCGTCTAGTTCAGAGCCAAACTCAAAATCTAAATAATCTGATGCTCCAAAAAACTTGGTTATTTTTCTGGCATAAGAAATTGGTTTAGATGTTACCAGCGCTAAAATGTATCCGTGCGTTTTAAGGTTTCTAAGCTGTTCCAATATGCCAGAATAAAAAATTCCTTCATACATGGCTCCATCAGTATAACACTTTCTATATAGTGAAATAGCCTGCTCCAGCTCACTTTCTTTTATTCCGAGCTTTTTAAAAGTTGGCCAAAGTGACGGGCCGACAACCCAAGAGGTATCACCCTGCAGCTTTTCATATCCTAAGTTCCCCAAAGCATAATTAATAGATTTTATAATAGCCAAACCTGAATCTGACAAGGTACCGTCTAGATCTATTAAAACTGCTTTTGACATATCTCTTTTCAATTTTCAAAGAACGGTGTCATTTGGGATACAATAACGCTGTTTTCGTTTTCTGCTCTCTCCATTAGATTTAACTCTTCCTCACCAATTTCTTCTCCACCGTTTAATCGATCTTCAACGGTGCCATGGCCAGTAACATCTAGTGGAGAGAGATCTGCCTGCTTTAGAATTGCGACGGTTTCTCTCACGGCCTCTGGTTCGTCAATACCGCTTGCATAACATAATAAACCAGCTCCTGTTGAGCCGTTCGGCAGCCCATCGTTTTTTGAGCGGCCTACTTGAACAACTAAAGTATAAACGGACTTTGTTTTGTTTGTCATTTATTGAGACGCCAAAATATTGAAACTATTATTAATCTCTTAATAGCTCATTTATGCCAGTTTTACTTCGGGTTTTTTCATCAACACGTTTTACTATTACAGCACAATATAAACTTACATTATTTTTTGATGGCATAGACCCAGAAACAACTACTGAATATGGCGGAACTTCCCCATACATAACCTCTCCGGTCTCTCGATCCACTATTTTAGTAGATTGCCCTATATAAACTCCCATTCCTAGAACGGATCCCTCCCGGACTATACAGCCCTCTACAACTTCAGACCTTGCACCTATAAAGCAATTATCCTCTATTATAGTTGGCCCTGCCTGCATTGGTTCCAAAACACCTCCAATACCTACTCCCCCGGAAAGGTGAACATTTTTACCTATCTGGGCGCAACTTCCTACTGTAGCCCATGTGTCAACCATTGTTCCCTCATCAACATACGCGCCTAAATTTACAAAGGAAGGCATTAAGACTACGCCTGGGGCTATATATGCTGATTTTCTTACAACACTATTAGGAACAGCTCTGAAACCAGCTTTTTTCCAGGCCTCCTCACTCCAGCCTTTGAATTTACTATCTACTTTATCCCACCAACCTGAGGACTGAGGACCACCATTGTGAATCTCCATGTCTTTAATCCTAAAGCCAAGAAGAACCGCTTTTTTTGCCCATTGATTAACTTGCCAAGCATTATCTTTTGTTTTTTCTGCTACACGAAGTTTTCCTGTATCTAAAGCTTCCAATGTTTCATTTATGGCGTCTCTAACTTTGCCAGTTGTAGTAGGGCTTATTGTATCCCTTACGCTCCAGGCTGCCTCTATTTCGCTTTCTAATATAGCATTAGACATCTTCTAGCTCCTCAAAATTTTCTGATCCTATAAACAGCGAAATAGAATGATACAATGCCGGATTAAAATTCTGGTATTATATTTGGATTTGCTCCGCAAATTAAGACAGCCAGTTTTTCATCAGTTTTTGGCTTGTATTTCCCAGATGTAATTGCGGCCAATGCCGCTGCTCCTGCTGGCTCTACCAACATTCGATGGTTTTCCCAAAGAAGTCTCTGAGCCCTTTTAATCTCATCATCTGATATAACCAAACTCTCTATTTGGTTTTCTGTTGAAAGACTAAAGCAAATATTTCCAATTAATTTTGCTCCTAATGCGTTTGCCGCTACTCCAGAGACTGAAACACTTGATGGCTCACCTTTTTTCAATGCTACGTTTAAAGTGGGGCAGTTTTCAGGTTCGACAGCCACTATTTTCTTTCTATTTTGAAACCAGGAAATAGCACCAGATATCAACCCGCCACCACCAACGGCAATCATAATAGTATCTGCATCCAAACCTTGGTTTTCCCACTCACAAAAGAGTGTACCCTGACCAATAATTGTTGCCTTTGAATCATAAGCATGAACCGACACAGCTCCTGTTTCTTTTTGGTGCTTATTTGCTGCCTCAAGTGCTTCTGCGTATGTCCCAGGTACTATTGTTAAACTGGAACCTGTACTTTTAATTAATTCTATTTTTGTTTTACCAGATAGTTCTGGCACAAATATATGTGATTTTATTCCTAGTTTTTGAGCGGCATATGCAACAGCAGCACCATGATTCCCACCAGAAGCGGCCACTACTCCTTGTTTTGCTTTTCCATTGTTTAAAAGTGAATTAAACGCTCCTCTACATTTAAAACTGCCAGTATGCTGTAATTGTTCCAACTTTAAATGTATTCTTTGACCAAAAGATAACGTTTCAAACGTTGGTGTTTTAACAATATAAGGTCTTATTTTGGCAAGACTATCTTGAATTTCTTTAGTGGGATTTGCGGACACTGTTCTTAACCCTTTTATTTTATACAAGTTACCTAACTAAAACTCTTAAGCTACAAAATGACTAATTGTTGAGATTTAGATTTTTAAATTGTATTGCTTTACATAACATTTAGTAAGGATAGCAGTATGAACTTTGATCGTTCAATAAAAATAGCCCCATCTATTCTTTCAGCTGATTTTGCAAATTTTGGTAAAGAAATCGAAGCGGTAGAAAGCCAAGGTGCAGATTGGATACATGTTGATGTCATGGACGGACATTTTGTACCCAACATAACTTTTGGACCACCACTTTGCGCTGCTATTCGTCCACATATAAAAACAGTAATGGATATACACTTGATGATTTCAAATGTTGATGATTACATCAACAATTTTGCTAAAGCTGGCGCAGATATAATAACAGCTCACATTGAAGCGGGAAACCACTCACATCGAACCATGCAAGCTATACGCTCCTCTGGCTGCAAAGCTGGAATAGCACTGAACCCATCTACTCCCGCAGAAAGTATAGAATACTTATTGGACGAGATTGATTTAATTTGTGTTATGACAGTTAATCCAGGCTTTGGGGGTCAGAAGTTTATTCACTCACAAATAGCTAAAATTAAAGCCCTAAGAGAAATGATAGCAGATCGGCCAATCCATTTAGAAGTTGATGGAGGTATAACTAATCATACCGCCCCTCTTTCTGCTGAGGCTGGTGCGAATATACTTGTTGCTGGATCTTCTGTTTTTAAAAATGGTTCCGTACAAAACCCTAATCCATATGGAGAAAATTTAAGGTCTTTACGGCTCTCGTGTGAGGTTTAATTTGTTATTTAAATCAACCTCTTTTTTCATTGTCAGGAAGAGCATTTCCTTCGACTGTTGCTTTGAAGTTTTCAAAAAATTGATCAGCCATTTTTTTTGCAAAGCCATCTATTATTCTACTTCCTAGTTGAGCAAGTTTACCGCCAACCTTTGCTTTTACTGAGTAAGACAAAATTGTAGTGTTATTTTCCTCTGCTAATTTTACAGTTGCTTCCCCTTTAGCAAAACCAGCTGCTCCTCCTTTTCCTTCACCATTCAATTTTAAACTTTCTTCTGATATAACATCTGAAAGTGTAACTTTCCCCTTAAAGGTTGCCTTAACTGGACCGACCTTCTGAACAACTGTGGCTTCAAAACCATCTTGTGGATTTCCTAACATATCTTTGCATCCTGGTATACATTTTGACAATACATCTGCTGACATCAAAGCGCGCCATACGGCTTTTTTTCGTGTTTTTATAATTTTGTTTTCTGTCAGTTCCATTAATACATCCAAAATTTATTATGCCTGAAGAGCTGTTTTGCTAAGCGTTACTTACCTTGTTTTCTTAAATATATATAAAAAGCTCCACCACCACCATGCTTAACGTGCGCATTTGTGGTTTGAAGAATCTTGCTTGATAAAGGTTCCATCCCGAGCCAGTTAGGTACTGCCGCTCTTAACACACCCCTCCTTCTTGGTATCACATCGTTGTCTTCAGAATTCTTCCCTTTGCCTGTAATTATAAGAATAAGTCTTAAACCTCTTCCGTGAGCATTCAAAACAAATTTAGTTAAAACTGGCTGGGCTTGAGCTAAATTCAGACCATGCAAGTCTAATTTTGCTTCCGGTCTTATTTTACCCTGTTTTAGTTTATTATGGAGCTTAGAATCCATATTCAATGTTGAAGAAATAGGATCCTTATTAACGAAAGGCGGTGTTATTTTTTTACCCTTAAAATAGTTTTCAGGATCTTTTAAGTTAACAGCATTTACTCTTTTCTTTTCTTCAGGCTTCGCCTTTTGTGTGTTCTGACTTTGATGAAACAAAGGCTCAGCAGTCTTAGAAAATTCTTGCCATAACTCTTTTTCGTCATCGCTTAAATTGCGCTTTTTCATATCTTTCCCACCCAAAATCTGGGTAAAGCATTTTCGTATAACTTTTTATGCGTTATTCACCGGTTGCAACTAGTAGCCAATTTGGATCAGATGATTTTATATCCTTAGAAAATGTCCAAGTGTCTTTTTGCCTTTTAATTTGCTTTGTGTCACCCTCAACAATTTCACCAGAAGCGTTTTTCACAACTGATGTCATTTCTCCTATAAATGAAACCGCTATCTCTGCTGTATCCGTCTTTAAATTATAATCTGCATCTACAAGTTTCATTTCTCTTACGCCGATAAATTCTGCCTCTACTGTCAAACCTTGAGCAACTCTTTGTTCTACTACTGAGTCAAAAGCTTCTGCGACTTCTTCACTTAACAATGCTCTTATGTCGTCCATTTCATTTTTTTCGAAAGACATGAGTATCCACTCATAAGCTGAGCGAGCTCCAGACAAAAATTCATTTACTGTGAAGCTCTCGTCTTTCTCTTTTATTACTTTTAAAGCTTTTGCTGATTTTGAATTTTTTTCGACATTATCTGTAATGTCTTTGTCTTCACCACCATCTATCACCTTGAAATCCCTCTTAGGTGAGTCATTTTTTGGCTGCATACGCGGTTTTTCAAACCCTTCCCGGGTCCCAAGAACACTTCTCAGTCTTAAAAATAAAAAAACGGCTATACCAGCCAGGATAATTAACTCTATTAGCGCAGGGTTCATTTTAGCCTCAATCAAAGAATGGGTGGAAATCTTCTATCTCATTACTTATGTAGGTGCAAAGATCAAACAAGTCCACCACACGATAAATTGGAGAAAGATATGTGGTTGTTATTGTTATTTATTCTAATACCCCTTTTGGAAATTTGGCTTTTCATACTTCTGGGTGGTTTGATAGGCGTTTACCTCACTCTTTTAATTATTTTAGTAACTGCAATTTTAGGTACATTTTTAGTTAAAACACAGGGTATTTACGTTCTAAAAGAAATTCAAAATAAGTTTAGTGAGTTAGAAAACCCAACAGAGCCAATAGTACACGGTGCAATGATTTTATTTGCTGGCGCACTACTTTTAACGCCTGGGTTTTTTACGGATACAGTTGGTTTTACACTATTAGTTCCAAAAATGAGAAAATATGCGTTTTTTTGGCTAAAAAATAAATTGAATTTTGTAAAACTCTCAACCCCTAGAGAAGCTGGCAATCATAAAAATCAATATTCGGACATTGAAGTTACGGACTACAAAGAAGTAAAACCAGAAGAAAAATCACCATGGACCAATAATGGTAAAACTAATAAGAGTGATTGAAATGTTCGATTTAATTTAAATGTTGTTTGGAGTAATAAATGGCAGAACAAAAACAAGCTACTCAGCCAAATACAAAAGTGTTGGCCCAATTTATCAGAGACCTGTCATTTGAAAACATATTAGCACAAAAAGGCCTCGATACTAATTCCCCCCCAGACATAAAAGTTAAAGTCAATCTTGATGCGAAAAAAAGAAAAGCTGACAACCAATATGAAGTTCTGATAAAGTTATCTGTTGTCTCCTCTGCCAAAACTGAAGTTTCTGCTAATAATGAAGATCCTAAACTTTTTATATTAGAAATAGAATATGGTGGTATATTTGAAATTACTGGTGTTCCCGAAGACCAGGTCCATCCATACTTAATGATTGAATGTCCACGAATTTTATTTCCCTATCTAAGAAGAATAGTTGGCGATATAACTCAGGATGGTGGTTTCCCACCGTTAAATCTCGAACAAATTAATTTTTTGGCTTTGTATCAGAATGAAATTGCAAGACGCCAAGCGGAAGCAGAAAAAGCTACTAAAAATTAATTTTTTAAACTAATTTTATGCCAAACAGAATTTTCTCCAAGTTTTTTGACAAAAACTGAATGAGCCTTTTCTTCCTCTTCGGTTAAGCGCCTCTTTAATGGTTCTGGCCGCTTTGTTGTTTGTCTATTTTCTTCAAGTTTTTTATTATCATTAGTGTTTATGTCAGAGAGCCCAAAATCGGGCTGACGACCACCAATGAGCTCCAAATATACCTCCGCTAGGATCTCTGAATCTAAAAGAGCCCCGTGTAATGTTCGTGCCGAATTATCTATATTGAAACGTCTACACAGAGCATCTAATGAGGCCGGTGATCCAGGAAATTTTTTTCGTGCTATAGATAAGGTATCGATTGCAATATCGCCTGAAAGTTTACTTTTTTTGGCTAATTCCAACTCTGCATTGATAAATTTCATGTCAAACGAAGCATTATGTATAATAAGTTTGGAATCTTTAATAAATCGTAAAAAATCGTCAACTATTTGAGAAAATAACGGTTTGTCCCTTAAGAAATCTTCCGTTAATCCATGAACAGCCTGAGCCTCTTCAGGCATATTGCGCTCTGGATTTAGATATTTATGAAATGTTTTACCTGTGGGAAGGTGGTTCCAGAGCTCTACAGCTCCTATTTCTACAATTTTATCACCTGTTCCAGGGTCGAGCCCAGTAGTCTCTGTATCCAAAACTATTTCACGCATTCAGATAACTTTCTATCTCTTTAATTATTTTTAAAACTTGTATTTCAGTATCTTCCTTGTTGTACGTTTCTATAACGAAATCCGATAAATTACATTTCTCTTCTATTGGCATCTGTTGTTGTAGTATTTTATTTATTTCAGTTTCCCGCATTGTATTTCTTGATCTTATTCTTTCCATTTGAATAATTTTGGAAACAAATACGCATGCCACTTTGTCCATAGTTTTATTGGAACCTGTTTCAAACAACAATGGTATGTCAAAAACATTAATTTTATATTTTGTTTTTTCGATAAATATATTTCTATCTGCTGACACTAACGGATGAACAATGTTTTCTAATAAGGTTATTTGATCAAAATCTTTTTGCAGATATTTTTTCAGCTCGTTTCTATTGACTGACCCGTCTATCACTGCTTTGGGAAAATGCTTCGCTATTGGTTTAATAGCATGACCACCCTTTTTATACAGTCTGTGGACGGCTTTATCAGCATCCCATACTCCACAATTATGTTTTTCAAACAGAGCTGCTGTGCTCGTTTTACCCATACCCATTGATCCTGTAAGACCAAGTTTAAATGTCATTTCATTAATATCTTTCTAAGCTCTTCAGTAACCAAAGGGGTTTGGCCAAACCAGGCCTCAAAGCCTGGTATTCCTTGATACATCAGCATACCAAGTCCATCGACTGTTTTTGATCCTCTATCTTGTCCAAGTTTTAATAATTTTGTCTTCAACGGCGTGTAAACCAAGTCTGAAACAAGTGCCTCTTTGGGAATTGATTTAGGGTCTATGGGAACAAATGTTTCATTATTCATTCCTAAAGAAGTAGTATTTATTATATTACTGCTTGAGGCCACTATTTCATCTAAGTGGCTCCATGACTCCACGCTTATCTTGTTATTAAATTCTATTTTTAATTCTTCAGCTTTTTCAATCGTCCTGTTTAGAACTATAATTTTTCGAGACCCTTCTGATAGTAATGCTGCTATAACAGCTCTACTTGCTCCTCCTGCTCCCAGTACTACTGAAGCTCCTTTTTTTGGATCCCAGTTGGGAAATTTGCTTTTTATATTTCTTATAAAACCATAAGCATCTGTATTATCAGCGTATATTTTTTTCTCTTTAGAAAAAATTAAAGTATTTGCCGCCCCTATACTCTGAGCAGTTTCTGAACTTTCGTCTGCTATTTCAAGAGCTGATAGCTTATGGGGAATAGTAACATTTACTCCAGAGAAACCCATACTTATCAATGACTTTACAGTTTTTTCAAAGTCGCCTAATTTTACTTTTATTGGCATATAATAACCATTTATTCGGTTTTTCTTTAACCAATAGTTATGCATTCTAGGCGATTTAGAATGAGAAATTGGATTACCTAAAACTGCTGCTAAAAATGGCCTGTTATCATACATCTATCATACCTTTTATACCCAGAAAGTTAATAATTTCTAGCAATGGCATTCCTAGAATAGAAAAATAATCCCCACTAATTTTTGTAAATAATCGAGAGCCTTCTTCCTCAATTTTATAACCGCCTGCGCTGTTTTTAATACTGTCCCAATTTCTATTTACAAAATCCCTAATATATTTCTCACTGCTATTTTTAAAAAATATATCAGTTTTACCGACAAACCTCCAAATTGGTTTACAATTTTCAAATATCACAGCGGCTGAAAATGCTGTATGCCGTTTTCCGGATAATTTTAATAACTGGTCTACTGCTAGATTTTTTGACGACGGTTTTTCCAACAGAGCACCCTCGAATTCCAAAACTTGATCGCAACCTAACACTAAACTATTGGGGTGTTTTGAAGAAATCTTACTGGCCTTAAGTTCGGCCAAAGCATCTGCTATATCTCTAGGTGAATAACTCTCCATCAACAGAGAAAGTTTAACTTCCGCTTCATCGATATTTGGTTTAATCGAAACAAACGGTATATTTGCTTTTGATAACATTTCTTGCCTTACTTGAGAAGAAGACGCTAGTATAAGTTCCCCAACCATTAATAAATCCATGTATGTTTCGGTGGATAAAAGATATTTTTTATAACTGAAATTTTACGCTCTATGTATTTTCTTAGGTTTTATTATTTTTTCTGTATTTTAGTACTAATAATCTGCCACTTATCCTTTGTGGATATGTATATATATAAATATATCTTACTTGTTAGTTAAAGTTTTTTCCTCATATTTTTTAAGTGCTTACATAAAATATAGTTTTGGATAAAATGTTAATAAATTTTGATCCACAGTTTTTTTAATCACTACTACTTAATCTACCTTTTATATAAATATATTATTTTATAGTAGAATTAATGTTTGTAACGATTCAGTGGAAGCCCGTGCTTAGTAAAAATTACAAAAAATTTAAATAAATGATCATTAAGTTAAATAACATTTATTCAGTATTAGAAATCCCACAACCAAAACACGAATAGTTATATTCTAAACAAGTTGACTCAATTTAGTACTCAGTGTACCGAAAGTTTACGATACAGTTCTGTATTGTTTTTCATTAGTTTTTTTTAGCAGGTTACAGAATGTCTTCTACTCGCCTAAATTTATCCGACTTAAAAATTAAGAGCCCTAAAGATCTTCTTTCTATGGCGGAAGAACTCGAAATAGAAAACGCCTCTACTATGCGTAAAGGTGAAATAATGTTTCAAATTTTACGAGAAAGAGCCGATGAAGGTTGGGAAATAGCAGGTGATGGCGTTCTTGAAGTTCTACAAGATGGGTTTGGTTTTCTAAGGTCACCAGAAGCAAATTATTTACCAGGCCCAGATGATATTTACGTATCACCGGAAATGATTAGAAAGTATTCATTAAGAACAGGTGATACAATAGACGGATTAATTAAATCGCCAGAAGATAGTGAGAGATATTTTGCTTTAATAGAAGCGCACCAAATTAACTTTCAAGACCCTGATAAAGCAAAACATAAAATAGCTTTTGATAATCTTACACCCCTATATCCCGATGAACGTCTTATAATGGAAATAGAAGACCCAACGGTTAAAGATAAATCAGCACGAGTTATTGATTTAGTTGCGCCTATTGGTAAGGGTCAAAGGTCACTTATCGTTGCACCGCCGAGAACTGGTAAGACTGTTATTCTGCAAAATATAGCCCATAGCATAGAGCAAAATCACCCTGAGTGTTATCTTATAGTTTTACTTATAGACGAGAGGCCAGAGGAAGTTACTGATATGCAGCGGTCCGTAAAAGGAGAAGTAATCTCATCTACCTTTGACGAACCGGCAACGAGGCATGTAGCAGTATCTGAGATGGTCATAGAAAAGGCAAAGCGACTTGTCGAGCATAAACGAGATGTTGTTATTCTCCTGGACTCTATTACTCGTCTAGGAAGGGCCTTTAATACAGTAATACCGTCATCAGGTAAGGTTTTAACAGGTGGAGTAGATGCAAACGCCCTTCAAAGACCAAAAAGGTTCTTCGGGGCAGCTCGAAACATAGAAGAAGGCGGTTCACTAACAATTATATCGACTGCATTGATTGATACAGGTAGCAGGATGGATGAGGTCATTTTTGAGGAATTTAAAGGAACTGGTAATAGCGAGATTGTTTTAGATAGGAAAGTTGCTGATAAAAGAATATTCCCTTCTATTGATATATTAAAGTCTGGTACACGAAAAGAAGAACTTCTTATAGATAAAATTGATTTACAAAAAACGTTTGTGCTGAGACGTATTTTGAACCCAATGGGAACAACAGACGGAATAGAATTTCTTCTATCGAAGTTAAAGCAAACAAAAACAAATACCGAGTTTTTCGATTCTATGAATACCTAGATTAGGGATCACTTATGGCTGACACTATCTATGCGCTTGCAACATCACAGGGACGCGCAGGAGTAGCAGTTGTTAGAATATCTGGGCCAGAAGCATTCACGTCATTAAAATCGCTATGTATAAATTTTAATATAAGCCCCAGAAAATCAAAGCTTTGTGATTTATATACTGATGAAGGTTTGCATCTTGATAGGGCTTTGGTCATTCCCTTCAAGGGACCTCAAAGTTTTACGGGCGAAGATGTAGTAGAGCTGCATCTGCACGGAAGTATTGCGGTTATTCAAAAGACACTTGAAACGCTTTCTAAACTGCCAAACTTAAGACAAGCTTTGCCCGGTGAGTTTACACGACGAGCTTTTACAAATGAAAAACTTGATCTGGCAGAAATAGAAGGCCTCGCAGATCTAATCGAAGCAGAAACAGAGGCTCAGAGAGTTCAGGCCTTACAGGTGCTTTCAGGAAAATTAGGCCAAAGAGTCCAAGAATGGCGGTCTATGATAATTAAGGCAATGGCTTTTATTGAGGTTACTATAGACTTCGCGGATGAGGAGGTTCCCACTGATATATCAAAGGACGTATTATTAATTTTAACTAATATAATCAAAGACTTAGAATATGAATCAGAAAGCACAAAGGTAGCAGAGCGAATAAGAAGTGGTTTTGAGGTAGCTATAGTTGGAAAGCCTAACGTAGGTAAGTCTTCACTGTTAAATGCGTTATCTGGACGAGAGGCAGCCCTTACATCAGAAGAGGCGGGGACAACTAGGGATATCATAGAGGTAAGAATGGATTTGGGCGGCTTACCAGTCACAATGATGGATACAGCCGGACTAAGAGACACAGATAATTTAATAGAAAATAAAGGTATAAGTAAGGCCATTGAAAAGGCAAACTCTGCTGATTTGGTTATCGTTTTAACAGAAGATGGAGAGATACCAATTGAAATACAAAACAGTAGTGTCTTAAAGTTTGTATCAAAGTGTGATGATGGGGAATTGGCCGACGGTGTATCTGCTTTTACCGGGTATGGACTTGACAATATGATAAGTTCCATAAAGCGAAAATTAGAAAAAAGGGTTCAAAATCAAGGGCTAGCAACTCGATATCGACATAGAGAAGCAATAGATAGTGCGGTAAACAAAATACAAATGGCTAAAAAATTTGTAAAAGACGGCCCTTCCTTCTATGATTTAGCAGCAGAAGAATTAAGACAAACAACCTACACCTTAGACGAACTGTTTGGTAAAGTTGATGTGGAAAACGTTCTTGATGAGATTTTTTCATCTTTTTGTTTAGGAAAGTAAGGAGTGTTTCACGTGAAACAATTTGATGTGCTTGTTGTTGGTGGTGGACACGCTGGTAGTGAAGCAGCAGCAGCTTCATCGAGGATGGGCGCTAGCACAGCCTTAGTTACAATAAAAACTTCTGACCTTGGTATAATGTCATGCAATCCTGCCATAGGGGGGCTTGGAAAAGGTCACTTAGTTCGAGAGATTGATGCACTTGATGGCATCATGGCACGTTCTGCTGATGAGGCGGGTATCCAGTTTAGGTTGTTAAATAGGAAAAAGGGACCAGCTGTTCAGGGGCCAAGGGTTCAAGCTGACCGTTTATTATATCAACAGTCAATAAAGCGTGCCCTTAAAAGCATACAAAACCTTTCTATTATAGAGGGTGAGGTTGTTGACCTTTTAGGACCAGAAGGTGAGGTGAAGGGTATAATTTTAGCTGATGGATCGCAAATATTTGCTAAATCTACTGTTATCACAACAGGAACGTTTCTTCGTGGAAGGGTTCATATTGGTCAAGATAGTTATTCAGCTGGGCGCATGGGGGCAAGACCTTCATTGAAACTTGCAGAAAAAATAGAGGATTTTGGTTTAAAGCTTGGCAGGTTAAAAACAGGAACACCACCAAGATTAAACGGTAAATCAATTAATTGGGATGGGTTAGAAAGCCAGCCTGGTGATGCCGAACCAACAATGTTTTCTTTTTTATCTGAAAAGCCAACGGCAAGGCAAATTTCATGTAGTATAACTTTCACTAATGAGAAAACACATGAGATTATTGAAAAAAATATAACAAAATCAGCAATGTATGGCGGTCACATTGATGGGGTAGGCCCTCGCTATTGCCCGTCCATAGAGGATAAAATAGTAAGGTTTCGAGATAAAAATTCACATCAGGTGTTCTTGGAGCCAGAAGGCCTTTCGGTTGATACGATATATCCGAATGGAATTTCGACATCGCTGCCTGAGCAAATTCAGGAAGAATACGTGCGTTCAATTAAAGGTTTAGAAAAAGCGGAAATTTTGCAACCAGGGTATGCTATAGAGTATGATTACGTGGATCCTCGCTCATTGTCTCCAACCCTTGCTGTTGAGGGTGTTAGTGGTCTCTACTTGGCGGGTCAAATTAATGGAACAACTGGTTATGAGGAGGCCGCCGCTCAAGGACTGGTCGCGGGTTTGAACGCATCGGCATCAGCACTTGAGGCACATCCTATCATTTTTTCGCGGTCTAACAGTTATATAGGGGTGATGATAGATGATTTGACCTCTAAAGGTGTAAGTGAACCATACAGAATGTTCACCTCGAGAGCAGAATTTAGGCTTTCTCTGCGTGCTGACAATGCAGACCAAAGATTAACACCACTGGGTATTAAGCTAGGTTGTGTTTCTTCTTTAAGAGAGGAGGTGTTTCTAAATAAGTCAAATAAGATAGCAAAGTGTAACAAAATACTTTCTGAAAAAGAGTTTACACCAAATCAATTAATGGCTCAGGGTATTTCTGTCAGCCAAGACGGTAATAAAAGAAATTTGAAACAAATATTGGCATTCCCAAACGTCACTTTTGACAACATTACTGGCTTTGACAATAGGTTAATGGCGATAGAAAAGGACATTCGGCAGCAGGTCCATAGGGATGCACTTTATTCCAACTACATTGATCGACAAAAAAAAGATATAGATGCTGTTAAAAGAGACGAGGCAATAAAAATACCTCTTTCGTTTGATTATCAGTCTATGTCTGGATTATCAAACGAGCTAAAAAATAAACTATTAACTCAAAGGCCATTAAATATTGCCCAGGCTTCTCGCGTAGAGGGGATGACACCAGCGGCACTTTTTTTGATATTGTCAAAAGTCAAACAGGGTCATCAGCAGACTAAGGTTGGATGAAACATGATTTATCAAAAAATGTTTCACGTGAAACATTTTCGCTCTTAGAGCGGCTAGCCGCTCTTGTTGAGAAGTGGAACAAAAGTATTAATCTTATATCTAAAAGCACAGTTCCAAACCTTTGGGAAAGGCATATATTGGACTCTGTTCAGATTTACCATGCAACCCAGGTGAACTTTAAAAGATGGTTGGATATTGGGTCTGGAGCTGGTTTTCCTGGATTGGTTTTGGCAATTTTGGCAAAGGAAAAAAATATTGATGGTGAGATAATTTTAGTTGAAAGTGATAAAAGGAAATGTGCTTTCCTTTATACAGTAAGACGAGACTTAAATTTGAATTTATCTATTATTAACAAAAGGATAGAGGAATGCGATCCTCAAAATGCAGACATTATATCTGCAAGAGCTTTAGCGAATCTTACAAAACTTTTTGATCTTTCATTTAACCACAAGTGCGAAAATACAACTTTCATATTTCCAAAAGGAAGGTCTTGGCAAGAGGAGCTTGTTGCTGCAGAAAAAACTTGGAACTTTAGTTGGGAGGCAGTTAACAGTATAACTGATTCACAGGCTGTAGTTTTAAAGATAGGAGAACTTTCGCGTGCCAAGTATTAAAGCTAAGCCTGCAAAAATAATATCGATAACAAATCAAAAAGGTGGAGTCGGTAAAACAACTACAACCATTAATTTAGGAGCTGCTTTATCAAAATTAGACCAGACCGTTCTAATCATAGACTTGGACCCTCAAGGGAATGCTTCTACTGGTTTAGGTATAGAGGTGGAAGATAGAGACGTTTCCACATATGAGCTTTTAGTGGAAAACTTACCTTTAGAGCAGGTCGTTAAAGAAACAGAAATCGCAAGCTTGGATATCGTACCAGCTACAATTGATTTAAGCTCAGCCGATATTGAGCTTTTGTCAAATGAAAAAAGAAGCCATTTGCTGTATGAGGCTCTAAGAAAAAAACAAGAAAACAAGAATAAATATGACTATATACTAATTGATTGCCCTCCCTCGTTAAATCTCTTGACGGTAAATGCAATGGTGGCTTCTCACTCTGTTTTGATACCACTACAAAGTGAATTTTTTGCGCTAGAAGGTCTTTCGCAACTATTATTGACTGTTAAAGAAGTTCGACAAACAGCAAATGAAAATTTAAGGGTTGAGGGAATAGCTTTGACTATGTTTGATGGTAGAAATAATTTATCAAAGCAAGTTGAGGCTGATGCACGAAGCAATTTGCGCGAGTTGGTTTTTAAAACAGTAATTCCACGGAATGTTAGGGTAAGCGAAGCACCTTCGTATTCTATGCCTGTTTTAACTTATGATCCTTCCTCAAAAGGCTCAAAAGCGTATATGGATTTGGCTAAGGAGTTATTAGCTAATAACTCTTGATAGGAGATATCTGAATGGCAGAAAAAAATAGTAAATCGAGAGGTCTTGGGCGGGGATTATCAGCGCTGATGGGAGACATGAGTACCAATCCTATCGAAAGCACAGAAAGTGCACAAAACATTTCAAATGAAAGACTTGTCCCAGTTGAAAAAATATATCCCAACCCAAATCAGCCTCGAAAAACGTTTCAAGAGGAAAAGCTAATCGAGCTCGCAAATTCGATTAAGACAAAAGGAATAGTTCAACCATTAATAGTAAGAAAAAAGAAAGGAACAAAAGAGAGCTTTGAAATAGTTGCTGGTGAGCGAAGATGGCGCGCTGCTCAAAGAGCCCAAATTCATGAACTTCCAGTTATTGTAAAGGAGTTTTCGGATATAGAGGTTTTAGAAATAGCTATAATTGAGAATGTACAAAGGGCCGATTTAAACCCAATCGAGGAAGCTATTGGATATAAGAGTTTAATGGATAACTTTGATCACACACAAGAAGGGCTGTCTAAAGAAATTGGAAAAAGTAGAAGTCATATAGCAAACTTATTGCGATTGCTTAATTTACCAACAGAAGTTCAAGAATTTTTGATTTCTGGACAACTTACATCTGGACATGCTCGAGCTCTGGTTACATGTGAAAACCCACTTACTTTAGCAAAAAAAATTATTTCACTGGGCCTTTCAGTTCGAGACGCTGAGCGGTTGGTAAGAAACACTGGTCAAAAAAAGATTAAAACTAAAGCTAAAACAAAAGAAAAGCCTGCTGACACGATACTACTAGAGGCTGATCTATCTTTGGCTCTAAAAATGAAAGTTTCGATTAACCATGAAGAGGGAAAAGAAAAAGGTTTAATTTCAATTAGTTATGGGTCTTTAGATGAGTTAGATCGTATTTCTGAAGTAATATTAAATAGTTCTTGATGGTAAGATTTTTAATTTAAAAGCTCAGCAAGCACAGAATTTAAAACTTTTCTTCCTGAAAAGGTAGCATTTAGGTACCCTCCTTTCTGCTCGATGAGTTTAATGCTTTTCAAAAAGGCTATCTTGTCATCAGAAAAAGAGGAGCCTGATAAAGCTTTAAATCTTTCACAGTCTATTCCTTCGGTTAATCTTAAACCCATCATAACCATTTCAGCGGCCTGCTGTTCGTTGGATAACTCAGCCAGATAGGACTCTCCTGAACCTTGGTGCTCTACTTTGTTAAGCCACTCTTCTGGTGATAAGAATGTTTCAGTGGCGTATTTTTTTTTATCAATAGTGAGGCGGCCGTGAGCGCCAGGTCCGATACCGATGTAGTCGCCATATCGCCAATATATGAGATTATGTACGCTCTTAAATCCTTTTTGAGCATAATTTGAAACTTCATAAGCAGTGAATCCCCGTTCCTCACACAAATTTGAAGTCAGGTCATATAACTCAGCAGATATATCGTCACTAGGTAAGCCTTTTAGCAGCCCCCGATTATATCGATCACCAAATGCTGTGCCCTGCTCAATAGTTAACTGATACAACGACATATGATTAGACCCCAAATCTAAGGCTAGGCTTAATTCCTTTTCCCACTGTTTAAGTTTTTGGTTCTGTCTCGCATATATTAAGTCAAAGCTTACAGCACTGAAGTTTTGTTTTGCAATTTCAAGAGCAGATAATGCCTCTTGGACGGAGTGAGTTCTTCCTAAAGCTTTTAAGTCTCTTTCGTTTAGTGACTGAATTCCCATAGACGTTCTATTAATTCCAACAGTTTTATATGATTTAAAATTTTTCGCATCTACTGAATTGGGGTTTGCTTCTAATGTAACTTCTAAGTTTTCGTTGGTTTTCCAATATTTATGAATTTCGTTTAAAATATTATCAATAACAAATGGCTCAATAAGACTTGGTGTCCCACCACCGAAGAAAATAGAATTTAAAACCCGATTTGATGTATTTTTTGCAACCCTTCTAATTTCTTTTAGATAGGCCTTAAGCCATTGATTTTGGTCAATATTACTTCTTACATGGCTATTGAAGTCACAATAAGGGCATTTTGCTGCGCAAAAGGGCCAGTGGATATAAATTCCAAAACCACCATTTTTCCAGTCTTCAATCAAAACAAGCTCTAGTAAGTTTATTGAAAGCTATCGATCTGTGGCTGATCTTATTTTTATTATCAAAGCTCATCTCTCCACAGGTAATTTTATATCCGTTGGGCTTAAATATAGGGTCGTATCCATGACCATCTAAACCCCTTGGAGGCCAAATAACCTCACCAGCTAGAGCGCCATCAAACACTTCATCATGACCGTCCGGCCATGCTAGTACCAATGTACATCGAAACTGAGCTGTCCTTGGATAGGGAGCAGAAACTTTTGTTAAAGCTTCTTGGGTTTTTTTCATTGCTATGGAAAAATCACGTCCTTTTGGCGTTTCGGCCCAATCTGCAGTATATACGCCTGGCGCACCGTTTAGAGCATCGATTGTAATTCCACTGTCATCTGCAAGAGCAGGTAAGCCCGTAAGTTTTGAAGCGGAATGTGCCTTTATACGGGCGTTCCCAATAAATGTATCTTCCGTTTCGATAGGCTCTGGAAGCTTCAGTGATTTACTGGATAAAATTTCCACTAATTTTTTTGAAAAAAGTGCACGAACCTCGTCCAGCTTACCTTCATTGTGTGTGGCAACCACCAATTTTTTTCCTTGAAATTTTCGCATTAAATTCGGGAAGCCTGCTGAATATTGAAGAGTTCAGAGGTACCCTTTTCTGCTAAATTGATTAAACTATTTAGTTGATCTCTACTGTATGTGGCGCCCTCAGCACTTATTTGGGTTTCTATCATTTTACCATTTCCAAGCATAATAAAGTTTCCATCCACGCCTGCTTCACTATCTTCAGAATAATCAAGGTCTAAGACAGGTTGACCGGCATAAATACCACAACTGATTGCTGCAACCGGTGAAATTAAAGGATCATTCGAAAGAGTACCCGACTTTAACAGTTCATCTATAGCAATACGGAGTGCTACCCATCCTCCCGTAATAGAGGCACAGCGTGTTCCGCCATCTGCTTGTATAACATCACAGTCGATTGTTATCTGCCGTTCACCCAGTGAAAGTCTGTCAACGCCGGCTCTAAGTGATCTACCAATAAGTCTTTGTATTTCCACAGTCCGGCCACCTTGTTTACCAGAAGCCGCTTCTCTTCGCATTCTTGAACCAGTTGATCTTGGTAGCATGCCATACTCAGCAGTAATCCACCCTTGACCCGTCCCTTTAATAAATGGTGGCACTCTGTCTTCTACTGTAGCAGTACATATGACATGGGTGTCACCCATTTTAATAATACAGCTTCCTTCTGCATGCATTGTTACGTTAGTTTCTATTGAAACATTTCTTAGTTCGTCTAGTTTTCGACCAGATGGGCGCATTTTGAATCCTTTCTGCTTTAATTTGGAAATACATCTCGATTATGTGAATTTGCAACCCTGTTTGAAGTTTTTCATTAGGCTAATTGAAAAATATAAGCTAAAACACGTCCCGATGATTGAAAAAAAAGAAATGCTGGAGGAAATGAACAATCGCTCACGTGAAGTATTCCGTAGGGTGGTTGAAGGCTATTTGACTGACGGTGAGCCAGTTGGATCGCGAACTTTATCACGAGAATTTAGTGAAGATATCTCTGCGGCAACAATCAGAAATGTAATGCAAGATTTAGAGTTTTTAGGTTTACTAGATAGTCCACATACAAGCGCAGGAAGGATCCCTACTCAGTTAGGTTTGAGAATGTTTGTAGATGGAATCTTGGAGGTATCTGAGGTTGATAAAAATGATAGAAAAAAAATTGATAAAATAGTTTCAGATGAAACCAATCAAGTTGAAGATATTTTAGACGATATTTCCACAACACTATCGGGCGTGACACAAGGAGCTTCGCTTGTTTTAACTCCAAAACATGAGGCACCAATTAAGCATGTGGAGTTTTTGCCCTTATCAACAAGTCAAGCTTTGGTTGTCTTAGTTTTTGCAGATGGCCATGTTGAAAATCGATTATTCAAACCCCCACCTGGGCAAACCCCTAGCTCTATGAAGGAAGCTGCAAATTTTTTGAATGCTATCATGGAAGGTAATACTCTGAGTGAAGCCAAAAAACTAATTAAAAATGAAATTGATTACCGACGTCAGGAACTTGATACTCTGGCTCGTGATTTGGTGCATAGTGGTTTAGCTTTGTGGGATGCTAATGAAGAACGCCAAGAGAGATTGATCGTAAAAGGAAGGGCAAACCTTCTAAATGAATCGGCACCAAGAGAAGATTTAGATAAAATAAAAAATCTATTTGACGATCTAGAACGAAAACGCGATATAGCAGACTTCCTGGAGCTTACTGAAAAGGGTGAAGGAGTAAGAATATTTATAGGGTCAGAAAATAAGCTTTTTTCTTTGACGGGTTCATCTTTAGTTGTTTCTCCCTATATGAATTCTGATCGTAAGATTATTGGTGCTGTAGGAGTAATAGGACCGACGAGATTAAATTATGGGCGAATAGTCCCTGTGGTGGATTATACCGCGCAATTGGTTGGAAAGATGATCTCTGACCGCAATAAGAGGTGATAAATGGCTGAGCAAAAAAAAGAAGAATTCTTGGATGATATAGAAGAATCAGAACTAAACCAGGATGATTTAATAGATATAGATGCTGAAGCAGCTGAGCTGGAAAAACTGGATGAAGTTACTGCAGAGCGCGATGATTATCGCGATAGGTTTATGAGGGCGCTGGCTGATGCTGAAAATGCACGAAAAAGGGCAGATAAAGACCGAAAGGAAGCAGAGAACTATGGAGGGTCTAAACTTGCTAGAGATCTTTTACCAATTTATGACAATATGAAAAGAGCTGTTGATTCTATAACTGAAGATCAAAAAGATGCGGTGGGGTCTGTCATAGAAGGTGTTGAGCTCACGATGCGAGAACTATTAAATGTTTTTTCGAAACACGGGATTAAACCTATATCTCCTGAAGTTGGTGAAAAATTTGATCCTCAGCTACACGAAGCAATGTTCGAAGCGCCTGTTCCTGGGACTAAAGTCGGTGACATAATAGAAGTTTCATCTGAAGGTTTTATGTTATATGATCGCCTGTTACGTCCAGCACATGTTGGGGTGTCATCAAACAGCTAATTTTGTTTTTTATCTTTCAGCCTCTCTTTAAGTTTGTATAGAAAATCTAGAGCTTCTCTAGGTGATGTGCTATCTAAGTTTATGGTCTCTATTTCTTGCTGAAGTGCGTCCACTCTCTTTTCTTCGATTTTATTAGAAATATGATCGTTTGAAAATAAAGGGAGATCGTCTATTAAATCTTTGAAATTAGTTTGGCCTTGATAATGGCCTTTTTCAAGCTTTTCTAATATCAGTTTTGATCTCTCTATTACAGTTCTAGGTAAGCCAGCAAGCTTGGCGACTTGAACACCATAGGAGCGATCAGCTGCTCCTCTTGTAACCTCGTGCAAAAAAACCACCTCACCTTCCCACTCTTTGACTGCGACAGTAGAGTTTTCCAGGCGATCCATCTCAGCGGATAAATGTGTTAATTCATGATAGTGCGTAGCAAATAAAGCTCGAGTCCTATTAACATTATGCAAATGCTCTAATGTAGCCCAAGCTATTGATAGGCCATCATAGGTTGCGGTTCCTCTACCGATCTCGTCTAAAATTACGAAAGAGTTCTCATCGGCTTGATTCAAGATAGATGCCGTTTCTACCATTTCCACCATAAAAGTAGACCGCCCTCTGGCTAAATCGTCTGATGCGCCGACCCGGCTAAAAAGCTGGGATACTATACCTATTTTGGCTTCTGTCGCTGGAACGAATGAGCCAATTTGAGCCAACAAAACAATTAAAGCGTTTTGTCTCAGGAAAGTTGATTTTCCAGACATATTTGGTCCTGTTAGCAGACAAATTTTCCCATTATTTAAAATACACTCGTTTGAAATAAACGCCTTTCCCTCTTTTTTTAGAGCGTGTTCAACTACTGGGTGCCTTCCCTCAGTAACATCAAAGTTACGTGACACATCAACTACGGGCTTTACCCAAGATTCATTTTTTGCCAGAGTAGAAAGGGCAACACTAAGGTCTATCTCTGATAAAAAATCAGCTATTTCAGTGATATGTTGGCCATATGTTAATAGTTTACTACATAAATCTTCGAATGCTCGTTTTTCTATCTCCAGAGAATGGCTGGAAGCGTTCAAAATTCTGGTTTCAATTTCGGAAAGCTCAATAGTTGAGAAACGGACTTGATTTGCGGTTGTTTGTCTATGGATAAAGGTATCGGACAAAGGCTTTGATAACATGCGCTCTGCATAAGTTGCTGGAGTTTCTATAAAATATCCCAGTACATTGTTATGTTTTATTTTAAGCGATTGAATGCCAGATGTTTCGACATATCCCATTTGCATTTCCGCAATGACTTTTCTGCCTTCATTTCTAAGCCTACGGGCTTCGTCTAACTTGGGATCAAAGCCCTCTCTAATAAAACCACCGTCTCTTGTAAGAATAGGCGGCTCATCTGAAAGCGCTTCGGTTAGTAAGTTTAAAATTTTATCTTGATCGGGAAATACAGCTGACTTTTGCTCAATCAGCATAGGCAAGCTGAAATTAGAGAGCATTTTTGTAATAGTAGAAGATTGCCTTAAACCATTTCGAATAGCCACTAGGTCTCTAGGTCCAGCTCTATCTAATGATATTCTAGATAAGGCTCTATCTAAATCAGGAACCTTTCGAAGTTCAGATTGAAGGCTATACGATAGCTCTGCATCGGCTATCATAAAATCTATACTATTTAATCTTTTCTTTATTTCATCTAGATTAGTAGAGGGAGAAGAAATTCTCTGTTCTAACAACCTTGCGCCACCTGATGTTAAAGTCTGGTCAATCACCGATAGAAGTGAACCTGATTTATTTCCTGAGGAAAGTCCTTTCGTAAGTTCTAAATTTTTCCGAGTAGCCGTATCTATAGCCATAAAAGAGGAGTTTAGTTCGCGCCGTGGTCGCGATAATAATGGGAGTTTACCCTTTTGCGTTATCTGTAAATATTCTATAATCGCTCCCATGGCTGACATTTCGGCTCTATTAAAAGCGCCTAAACCATCTATGGTTTCAATGTTGAAGGTTTTCTTTAAACGCTCTGTCGCGGAACTGCTGTCAAAAGCAGAATTTGCTAGTTCCGTAACGCTTATACCAAATTCCTCTGCAAGATCTCGATGTGCTCTCGCTAAATTTTCAGAAAGTAGAATTTCACTTGGAGAAAGCCTGGTTAATTCAGAACCTAACCTCTCTGGCTCTATACTGGAAATGTAAAAGGAACCTGTTGAAATATCGATCCAAGAAACAGAGGCTTCATTGTGTACCACTGAATAAGCAGCAAGATAGTTATTTTTTCTGGCATCCAATAAATTATCTTCTGTTAGTGTTCCAGGGGTTACCAGTCTAACAACCTCCCTTCTAACTACGGCTTTGTACCCTCTTTTCTTTGCTTCTTCTGGACTTTCCATTTGCTCACAAATAGCGACTCGAAAACCTTTATTAATTAAAGTAAAAATATAGTTTTCCGCAGAATGATGAGGAACCCCACACATTGGTATCTCTTCCCCACCGTGCTTGCCCCGTTTCGTTAAGGCTATATCTAAAGCGCTTGATGCAACTTTCGCATCTTCAAAAAATAATTCATAGAAATCTCCCATCCTGTAGAACAACAAAGCTTCAGAATAGTCAGATTTAATTTCCATGTACTGCGACATCATTGGTGTCACGATGGTCTCCCCAGGCTCTGAATTAGTCTAACACTTGTTTCGTTGGGTGGAAGCTCAAAAACTTGTGCCAAGGGGACTTTGTTAATTTAAAAAAGCGTCTTTTCCCCAAAGTTTTTTGAGGCGTTTATCCCTTCCGCAAGCGCTGCGGTATCTTTTGTATGCTTTTTTTTGTTTGATTGGACCGAATCTAGTCAATACTAAATTCTCCCCTTTATAATAGTCTTGATGATAATCTTCAGCGATAAAAAATTCACTTACTTCTAAAATAGGAGTAACTATTGTTTCGCCTAAAACAGCCTCTGCCTCAAGAAGAGCATTTTCTGCAATTAAAACCTGACTTGGTCTGGCAAAAATAGCTGACTTATAGCTGTGACCCCGATCACAGAATTGGCCACCAGAGTCAGTTGGGTCTATAGACCGAAAAAATTTATTTAATATATTCTCTATAGTAATTAATTCAGGGTCAAAGTGAATAATGACGGCTTCATAGTGCCCTGTGAGGCCTTTTACGACCTGTTTGTAGGTTGGGTTTTTAACATATCCACCAGTGTAGCCTGAAATAACTTCACTGATCCCATTCACTTTCTCAAAGTCTGCTTCTACGCACCAAAAGCATCCACCAGCTAAAATTATAGAATCTTTTGATTCTGCGTTTAACTGTAGACTGCTAAATATAGTGATGAATTGTGTTGTTAATGACAAAACTAAGATAAAAATGATTTTTACAAATTGATGCATGAAGCGTTCCTTTGATTATTAAGCATAGGCTTAGAGTGAAAAATGCCTTTGCCAACCTAGAAATTTAGAAAGAACAAAAACAAATATTTCTTGGCATAAATTAACTTACCTAATAGCAATATCGAAAAGGGGTAAAAATGACAGCAAACGTGTCTACACACCAATCAGAAGAAGATATCAGAAATGAAGATATTCTGATCTACTTAAATGGGAAAATAGTCCCAAAAAAAGAAGCCCTAGTAAGTGTCTACGATAGTGGATTCATGTTGGGCGACGGTGTTTGGGAAGGGCTACGATTATATAATAACACATGGGCTTTTTGCGATGAGCATATAGATAGACTTTTTGAGGCATCTTTGGCGATCGATTTAGATATTGGGCTAAACAAATCAGACGTTATCGACGCGCTTATTAAGACCCAAAAGTCTAACGGTATGGAAAACAACGCTCATGCTAGGCTCATGATAACGCGAGGCCCAAAAAAAAGACCCTTTCAACATCCAGCCTTATCACAAGATGGCCCTACA
>ENA-ORDR01000173-ORDR01000173.1-marine-metagenome-genome-assembly--contig:-NODE-173-length-33342-cov-9.901248_pt1 | contig 33342 bp, 42 predicted proteins | sample MGYA00240993_ERZ508538 | MGnify/ENA primary metagenome ERZ508538 (study PRJEB26207, sample SAMN05421999) | marine metagenome | isolation source: Monterey Bay, California, USA | place: USA:Monterey Bay... | reverse complement strand
AATACCCAAGGAATATATTTGCTTCAAGTAAATTAAATTATTTGTATGGCAAAAATTACACATAAGGGTTCATGGATTAAAATTAGCTCCCTAAACAAGGAAGATAAAAAAAACTATCTCATATCTGTCGGGTTTTTTCTTACAGGAGCAGTGTTTTGGGGTTTGCATCTCAATACTGTTGACGGAATCTTTGGGCCACCTATATTTGAAAATACAGATACCTCTCTATCATTTGCGATTATCAGGGCTATGATAATTATCTGTTGGTTCATTGCGATTATTTATTCAAAAAAATTTTTACTGACTCAAGATGAGTTAATGCATAGATATTACCTTTACACTGCCGCCTCTGGCGGTTTTGGTTTTGTGACTGTTGGCATGCTGTTTTCTATTCTTCAACCATACCTAAGTTTCACGATTGGGTTTTATGGCTATTTTTTAGCATATGCAATTGGGACAGCTTTTGGTGGCTATTTATTTGATAAAAAGTACTTGGGCGATGGAGAATAAACTTAAAGAGCTGCGCCTGCAGAGCAAGGTCAGTCAGAGCGCCCTTGCAGATGCTTTGTCTGTTAGTAGACAAACTATAAACTCTATTGAGAATGGGAAGTTTGACCCATCTTTAACACTTGCTATGAAGCTGACACGCTTCTTTAAAGTCTCGCTTGATGAAATCTTTATTTATAAAGATTAATTATATATAAACACTTCCAAACTTATTGTCTATAAAATCATCCCAAGAAATGGATTCTTGTTTAATGAAGCCCGTTTCTTTAATCTTGCCATCAATATACATCTCTAAAACACTACATACCCCTGATGCTGTTGTTCTTTGAATGGCGCTAAATGTATCGTCTCCATAAATTTTCTTAAGGTAAGTCTTCTCTTGAAGAACTCCGTCGATCTCACCAATAACTTTTACAAAAAACACTATTACATCATTAGTTGTTCTTGGAACCTCCTTATCAAAAAGCTTCTCCAAAACATCCTTGTTCTTTTTTAAATGAAGGTCATTGAATAGAAATTTCATGTGATTGAGGTGACCTGGATATCTGATGGTCTTGTAGGAAAGATTGTCTACCTTATTTTCATAAGTTTCACACATGGTTGCACAGCCACCGCTTGTATTAAAAGCCTCATAGGCTTCGCCCTCTATTGTTAATTTTTCAGCTCCCTCAAGAGGCATAACTTTTATGGACTTGCCCTCATAAATTGCATCAGCTTCGTTGCAGTATTCATTTATTAAGCCATTTGTGGACCAGCTCAGATAATAACTCATTTCGTTATTAGTGAATCTTGGAAGAGCACCAACCCTCATCATGACTTCGTTTACTTTATCAAATTGATTCATCATGCCAGCAGCACAAATATTAATTGCGCCTGGAGCAAGGCCGCACTGCGGCATCATGACGCTTGATGTATCTATGCTTCTTATAAACTCTGTAGTTTCAACATCTTCTGTTAAGTCAAAATATCCTATTCCCATTTCTGCAGCAACAGTTCCAATATTCTTATTAATTGCGAACGGTCCCGCTGAAATAACTGCATCAGTTCCTTTTAGAAAATCTCTTACCTGTTCTATATCACGAGCATCAAGCCCTTCAGTAATATCACCATGTTTAATTTCATAATCTTCTTTTAAGAGCTGTTTAATTGCCCAGCCAATATTCCCTTTGCCAATAATTGCTATCTTAGCTTTCATCAAACTCTACTCCTTGGGCAAGTGGAAGTTCCTTACCATAGTTAACTGTTGCGGTTACTCTTCTCATATATGCCTTCCATGCATCTGAGCCCGACTCTCTGCCGCCGCCTGTATCCTTTTCTCCACCAAAAGCCCCACCTATTTCTGCTCCACTTGTTCCAATGTTTACATTGGCTATTCCACAATCGCTTCCCTCTGAACTTAAAAAGAGCTCAGACTCTCTCATGTCGTTTGTGAAAATTGAGCTACTTAAACCTTGCTTAACATTGTTTTGCATTTCAATTGCATTACTCAGTTCTGTAAATTTCTTTACATATAAAATTGGTGCAAAAGTTTCGTTTAACATCTCATCCTCAACTTTAGAAACTTCTACTATTGCCGGCATTACATAGAACTCTTCAGAGTCTCCTATTTCTAGTCTTTGCCCTCCATGAACTGTTACATTTTTATTCTTGAGCGACTCTATGACTCCTTGCATATCGTTATAACTTTGTTCTGATATTAATGGTCCTAGCTGATGAGAGGAATTAGATGGATCTCCAATTTTAAGAGTAGCGTAATATGCATGTAACTTTTGCATAAACTCATCATAAATATCCTCATGAACAAATGCCCTTCTTAAGCTTGTGCATCTTTGTCCTGTAGTTCCGCATGCAGAAAAAGTAACTCCTTTGACTGTTAGATCTAAATCAGCAGAAGGACAAATAATTGCAGCATTGTTCCCACCAAGCTCTAGTAAGGTTCTGCCAAGTCTTGCTGATACTATGGGGGCAAGCTCTTTGCCCATTTGGGTGCTGCCTGTTGCAGATATAAGTGGAATATTTTCATCCTTGCAAAGAGCTACCGCTTCTTCGTTGCCGCCTTTTAAGACAAGAACAAGATCTTTATGCTCTCCAGCAACTTTGTCCCAGGCATTTTTAAGAGCATCTGCGCAGCCATTTGAGTGAGGGCTTGGTTTCCAAATAATACTATTGCCACAAACTGATGCTAGGCAAAAGTTCCATGCAAATACTGCCATAGGAAAATTGAATGCTGTAATACAGCCAACAACTCCTATAGGCTGCCATAGCTCTTGAAGCCTATGATCTGGTCTTTCGCTTGGCATAGTAAGGCCATATAACTGTCTACTTAAGCCAGTGGCAAAATCACACATGTCGATTGCTTCTTGAACTTCGCCTTCAGCCTCTGAAACAATTTTTCTTGCTTCTGTTGTGATAACTTTTGCAAGTTCAGCCTTTTGATTTCTTAATTCATTTCCAAATTGCCTAACAACCTCACCTCTTTGCGGTGCTGGAACCAGTCTCCATTTTTTAGCAGCATTCTTTGAAGCTGCAACTAACTCATCATGATTATTAAATTCCATATATGTTATTCCCCCGATATATCCTAATAACTTGGTAGACTCCAAATAGCCCAAAAATAACAACATAGGCCATATAAAAACTTTGAACTAAAGGATCTTCAATAGAGTCAACAAATGGATCGCTTGGTGGGAGTCTTTGAAGAACCTCTGCAGTGGTAGGCAGCATACTAAAGAAAACAGTTCCTGTAAGAGCAAGCTGTTTTAAGTAAACATTTAAGAATCCAAAAATATTAAATCTTTCTAAACCTAATGCAAATAAGACAGCCAAAATAGTTATAACTGAAAGCCAGTGAGCGGTATTAAATGAGCCTGTTGCTCCATATAGAAGAAATGATGATGCGCATGTTATTACCGTACTTAATAGATAAAACTTAGCAAGATTGGTATTCATAAAAATAAATCTATCTTTTATTAATAAATAAAGACCGATAACAATAGCTGCAATTCCAAGAATAGTATGAAACCAACCGATATAAGAAATTCCACCAAACATATTTATACTCCCCAATGTATATAAATCTATTTTACTCTATTTAACCTGATAGGTATTTGAGTAAGAGTTCAATTTTTTTTGCTCCACCAAAATAAGAAATTTCTGCATCGTCAAATCCCCTTAAACACTTAATTAAATTTTGTTTTTGTTCGCTATGTTCATGAATTAAATAGAGAGGCTGGAAGAGAACATTGATTGTAAATAAGGAATAATCTTCATGGAATCTGCATAGGGTTTCTTTCTCAGATCTAATAAACCATTCTGAAGGATTTGTTTTTGGTAGCTCTTCCTCACTTAAATAAAATCGATTGGTGTCGCCATGTATTAACCAGTTCTGTCTTGAAAATGGCCTCATAAGCGGCGACTGTCTAATAAATGTTGAGATCCTATCTCCAATTTTTTCATTTAGTGAAGAGACAGGCTCGTGTATTGCTGTTAGTGGCTTTCCTATCTTAGATTGAACATTCCAATAGCTAGGCGAACAAACGCTAGCTGCTAAAAGCTCTTGATCTCCATTTGATCTTATTAAACATAAATCGTCTTGAATTAATAAACTCATATCAGCAATAAGATCTGGGTACTCCCTTTTTTCTATCTTGAAGTGCTCCTTTAAAATATTCTGAGCATCTGATGAAGAAGAAGTTACAGCAATAACATCATGATACCTATTATCTAGTAATTGTTTCTTATGCTTGAGAAGGCTTCCTCCTATTTTGCGATTCAGCCAGTTGTCTTCGGATATAGGAGTTAATCCAAGTCTATACTTTTGCTTGCCATCGCCCCATGGAGGATTATCCCAAAAAGATAGATCCTGCCCTTTTATCAATTTATTTTGTTTGATTTTCTGAACTAGGCGATCTAAAAATTGGCCATAACAGTTGAGTTAGTGCTGAGACTTCAGGTAGATTTTCAACGCCAATTTCTTTGGGGTATTTCCTTGTAATCTTGGCAGTACCAAAGATCATATCCCATATAAATAGTAGATTTCCATAATTCCCTTTGTAGTGGGTATTTTCATCTGCGAGGTGCTTGCCATGGTGTGCCCAATGAGTTGCTGGTGTTGATATTGTTCTTTCTAGAACCCACATCAAGGGATTTAAAGCTTTTATCTCATATAACTTTTTATCCCACCTAAGGTCTGTATGTGCTCCAAAAATAACAAGTTGCTTAACCACGATATACCCAGCATAGACCCAGCCCGCTCCCATATAAACTAGTATGCCAGCAAACCATAGACCGGGCATAAGAAGATAATAAAAGAGACCGTTTCTATAAACTACTCGTATAGATAGATACTCTGGATCATGATGCGGCCTATGTAGGTTATATAAAATTGGAACTGAGTGGCAAATTCTATGCCACCAATATTGTGTCATATCATCAAAAATAAGAAGCAATGCGATAATAGAGATAACACTCCATTCTGAAATTACTCCCCCCAGGCTCGGCAGATAAAAATCAGTAAGTGTATAGGCTGTGAAAAAAGCCAAAGGTTGAGCAAAGAATAGTATTTGAAAAAAGCTAAAAAATTCTACAATGCCGTCTTTTTTTCTCTGTCCTTTTTTACTAAAAAATTTGGTAAAAACAATCTCTAAAAAAACAAGAGAAAAGAATAAGACAAGGACAATTAAATGATGAGTTTCCATTATCTAAAAGATCTTATGTTTGCCCTGGAGTATTTCTACATACATTTTATGATCACCAATAAAACTCCATAAAGGATATTTAAATGTTGCTGGTTTATTGTGCTCTACAAAAAAATGAGCAACCCAAGCAAACCCATATCCTGATAATAATGAGGCAAGTAGAAATATAAATTCAAAAGTCATGAAGAACCTTACATAAAAATATATTGCTATTGTTGTCCCAATAAAGTGAAGAAGTTTTGTGTACTTATTATCATGTTCACTTAAATAATAAGGATAGAAATCTTTAAAATTAGTGTATCTTTCCATAATGTAATCCCCCCGAATTTGTTACTAAGATACCTCCATTTAACCAAAGAAACAAATTATTTCTTTATGGGGTTTAACCCAAATTTTATTTTCGAGGAGGCATTCCTTTAACTCTTTGAAGCAAGGTCGTTGTTCCAGCTCTTCTATTTTCTGAAAGAGCTTGGTAGTCAGGGTCATTCCACCAATTATCAGCATCCTCCTCTGATGGAAAAGAAAAAAGAATTACTCGCCCTTTAACGCTGGGTTCTGGCCCCTCTAAAACCAATGGGCTGTCATCATAAGTAATGAAATCTCCATTATGTTTCTTTAGTAGAGGGAAGAACCCTTTCTCATAAACACGATACTTTTCTGGATCATGAATATCCAAATTCACTATCAAATATACCCTTGTGTCGCTCATTTTATTTTGGAGCGGCTTCCGGTTGATAGTCGTAATATCCATCAAGTGGGATCATCATATGTACATAAGGTGTTCCCTTAAACATTACATATGGAGCGCCAGTTGTATAATCTGTTGTTTGATTATCCATCGATGTGGGATCTTTTGGCATAAGCATTAAATGAGCGCCTGATTCAATAAAATGTTTGTGGCCCATATCTTTTTGTCCATCTGTATATGGCTTAAAATTATCCACTCCAAGGTCTCCATGCAACATCCAAATCCAACCATCTGATTCAAGCTCAGGATTAGTGTTTGCTTTGTATGCATTAGCCCAAGCTACTGCATTTTTATCTGAGCATGCTGCTGCAGCTCCGTGAGGTGTTTTAAACCCACCTTTTGGCATCGGCATAAATGGCTCGCATCTCCATCCGTTTGTTCCTTCTCTTAGAACTTCACCTGATATCCCGACAACTGTTGCATGATCACCAATGAAACTGGGCGCTGCTGATGTATAAGCTTGTATTTCCCATTCTTTAGAGTTGCCCATGTCATGATGTCCATGCTCTCCTTTTTCATGATGACCAGCTGACATATGCATTGATGCAAAAAGACACAGTGTTAGTATTGATTTGTTTTTCATTTTCTCTCCCCTTAAATAAATGACTCATTCGAGTATATATCTCAAAAAATACAAAATAAAGTATGATAAAAATATCTAAATTTTTAATATTAATTCTTTTGGCGCCAATACCTATAAACCATGTCTTTGCTAATTAGGTTATGGGATATAGGAATGATCTGAGAAAATTATAAGTTACCTTAGGGTTATGCCCATAAACTCTGAAACTGTTTTGTCCACTGATCTCTGTATTTTCAGCGCTACTTCTGGGTCTAGATTCATAATGCCTGGATTTCCAGCAGTCGCCTTCCCATAGAGTGTTGCAAATACTACAGCTGCCGCTAGGTAAGTTCCTTCTTTAGAAGGATGCCTTAGATCTTTAGTATACAAATCTATTTCAGGATAACTTTCATTAAAGTCATGAAAAGCTTCGCCTGCAGGAATTAATAACAAGTTGTTTTTATTAGCAGTATCAACAAAAACATTTCTAAGAAGATTGATCATCTCAGGCTTATTTTTATAAGGCCATGACATAAAAAGCATTGGCTCTGCATTCTTCTCTCTAATAATTTCGGAGTACCTTTTTACATAAACTTGAAAGGTATCTTTTGTATCGGGGTGAATTGGACAAAGACTGCATCCCATAAAAATAACTGCATCTATTTTGGTATCAGAATTAGGGACATATTTATTATTGTTTTTTGTATCAATTCTAAAGCTACCTATTTGCTCATTCGAAAGATAGCTTTCAATGTCATGCCATGGAAGATCAGCTCCGCTTATTGTTATCGACCTTCTTCTCATGGAGGTTACGTCTGGGTCATTTTTAATAAGATTGCCTAGATGATTATGCAAACTATTGTTGTAATAAAAAAAACTGTTACCCACAAGCATTAAGGATTCAATTTTTGCATTTACAGGACTCTTAATCTCAAGATTAGCGCTAGAGAACACAGAGAAACTAATTAATATTAAGGGGAGTCCAATTAATCTATAAGAAAAAAATTGTCTCAGACTTTTGGATAGAGGTATTTTCATAATTAATTATTATTGATGAATACTTTTTGCTATTGCCCTAAACATAGCTACATTTGCAGCTTTAGAGTATTCTTTTTCTGCTGTATATCTATGATTAGATGAGGTTTTAGCTATCACGACATTTGTGAGTGGGTCTATATAAATATATTGGTTATATACGCCTGCTGCTGTGTAATCTGTATCTGGAAAGCCTGGGACCCACCACTGAAGACCATATCCCCATGGACTAGAAGACATATCATGCTCCCCTGGTTTTAAATGGGGGCTGTCTGTATTGTAAGAGGCCCGAACCCACTCTGCTGGAACAACCTGTTCACCCATCCAGTTCCCATCGTTGAGGTAGAGCTGGCCAAATTTAGCATAGTCTCTGAGCGTTGCATTTAATCCGCCAAGCGCCATTTCGACTCCAAGGTTATCTGTTATGTAATAAGCGCCCTGTTCCATACCAATTTTATTCCATATCTTTTCATATAAATAATCTTGAACAGATACCCCTGTTACTTCTGCAAGCAAGAAGCCAAGAACCTGAGTGTCGATACTGACATAGTGATGATAAGTTCCTGGAGTCTTTTCTCTTTCTAAGGTTTTTGAAAAATCTCTAAAAGACGAGCCTCTAGCTACGGCTCTTCCAAATATATTTATATCTGATTTTGGGTCAGCATAATCTTCATTAAATTTAACGCCTGATGACATTTGAAGAATATCTTTAATGCGCACTCCTTCATAACCTGTTCCATTAAAGTCTGGTATGTACTTGGTTACCGGGTCTTCGATGCTGTCTATTAAACCGTCACCTACTGCTATTCCAATGAGTGCCGATAAGAAAGATTTTGAAACTGAGAAAGCTATATGTTTTGAGCTAACCGAGTTACCGTTCCAGTAATTCTCATAAAGCATGTTGCCATTATGCAAAACAATTAGCCCGTCAGTTTTGAAATGATCTAGGGCCTCTTGCAGGTTCTTTTCCTCGCCTTCAAAAAAATATGTTTCTGGAAGTTCATAAGCCTTCTTATTAAACATATATGGTCGCTCTGCTGCTGGTATTGGTTCAGATACAGTAAAGATTTTATCAATATTAATAAAATTACTAGCTATAGAGTCCTCATCATAAAGATTTGCAAGATTGTAAAGCCGAACGGCCTTGGGACCATAAATAACCGCAACTATAATTATAACTAGTAATAAAAGAGACAATAAAATTTTATTCATGACACTTAAGTTAACATAAATGTAGAAGGAAATTATTTTTTTTGAAATAACGCTACGTCTTTCGAAATAGGTTCATATGACCAATCTTTTTGCTCTGCAATTACTTTAAAGGTAACTTCTGAGTAAAAACATACATGAGTTGGATCTCTTCTGTAATACCACGAATCAAAGGCATCATCTGTTGTAAGGGTATTGGTCATAACCCCAAGCCATCCATGCTTCTTAAGAAGCTTATCAAAAGTTTCAAACTCCTTTGCTGGTTCAAAGAAATGTTCTGCAGTTTCTGTGCAAGTTATAAAATCATATTGCTTTAAAAAAACATTCTCATCTGGAAAGAAAAAAGGGTCATATAAATCTACATCAAACCCATCTTTAATTAAAATATCAGCCAAAGCTGGTCCATGCCCACATCCAAAATCAAGACCCTTGGAGCTGGGTAATAATTTTTCTTTAAGTGGAATAGAGAGTCTTGATAGAAAATTTCTATACCCCTCATCCTCTATTATATTTTCGTGCTCTAAGTATCTTTCTTTTTCTATATCTGAGTTTATATAATGTTTTTTATCAAGGAACTTGGCAAAGCAGCGTAGGCACTTCCAATGTTTTTTCTTATCTGACGTTTGAAAGCTTTCTATAAGCTTGCTTTCACAAACGATGCACTGATTCATGTTTGTTAAGCAGTAACAGATCTATTTATTTCTTTCTTTAATCTGGCCCTAAAAGCATGATCATCAACGGTTATTGTGTGCCTTGGAGTATCGATTTGTTTTACATCTGGATTTGCTAGTTCTTTTTCTATTAGCTCTTTAAATGATTTTTTTGGCGTCCAATTACCGCAGAGATGTTGAGCGGCTAATTTGGACTGAAGCTCTGCACCGGGCCAAATGCAGCCCAAAGGCTGGAAAAGACCTATAAAGTATAAATTCTTTATATCAGCTGGAATCATTCTATGAAGAAGAGGCACTTTGCCTTCCTCATAATTAATTAAGCTTTTATCGAAAAAGTCATGCTTAATTTTAAAACCGGTACATGCAATGATGACGTCAAACTCACCGCTCTTACCATCTTTAAATATAACCTTATTGCCTTCGTATCTTTCTATCTCAACATGAGGAGTAACTTTGCCATGCCTTACTGCATAGTAAAGTTCTGAGTTTACTGTTGGATGAGTTCCAAATAAATTTTGAGCTGGCTTCTGTAATCCAATATCTTCATTTTTTCCTTGGAAGATTTCTAACATCATTTTTGTAAATGGTTCTCTGAGAAAAGCTGGCATCCACCTATTTTTTAATGCATACATATCAACTGGCAGGCCATACATGAACTTAGGAATAAGGTAATAGCCTCTTCTCCAACTAATAGAGGTTGATTTAGATACTCGTGCTGTCTCAACTGCAACATCACAGGCAGAGTTGCCGCCACCAATAACCAAAACACGCTTGTCTTGAAATGGTTTGGCTGATTTAAATTCATGAGAGTGGATTAGCTCCCCTGTAAATTCTCCAGGATAATCAGGATATCTAGGTTTATGATGATGGCCATTGCAAACAACAAGTGCGTCGTATTCGCCTATATTTTTTTCCTCAGAACCCAAACCGTTCCATTCAACCTCCCATCTGTCTCCATCAATTTTTTTACAATTAGTTACTTCGGTTCCAAATTTAATTAGTTTTCTAATATCAAAATGGTCTGTATATGCATTGAAATAGTTTAATAATTCTTTATGTGATGGATAATCGGATGCGGACTCAGGCAAAGGAAAGTCCTCATAAAAAGAAGTATATTTAGAGCTTATTATATGCGTGGTTTCAAAAACACTAGAATGCCCAGAGGGGTCATTGAATCTCCAGTTTCCCCCAACTCCCGCGCATCTTTCGAAAGCCGTTACTTCAAAACCTTGATCTGCAAAATTCTTAATTGCGGTAATTCCAGATGGCCCAGCCCCAATAATGGCAACTTTTTTCATATATTAATTAATTGTTTTTGTCTTTGTCATATAATCTACCATAAAAATAATACTAACTTTAGATAAAATCTAAACGATCTCCAAGCTTTAAATGCCTAAGAAAAAAATATTAAATGATGAAAATTCTTTTGATCAGACTCTTGATCAAGTTATTGAATTGCTAGAATCTGAAAGCCAGCAGTTTATATACTTAACAGGAGCTGCTGGTACAGGTAAAACAACTTTGATAGAAAGAGTTGTTGATGAGTGTAGCCTAAGAAAAATTGTTGTTGCTCCAACCGGTGTTGCAGCATTAAATATTGGTGGCAGCACCATCAATTCGGCTTTTAGGATTGGGTTTGATACTTTTCCAGTTATCCAAGAGTCAAATGATCCACGGTTTAAGAAGCTTTTAAAGAAACTTGAGTTGTTAATTATTGATGAGATCTCTATGGTCAGAGCTCCCATGCTTGATGCCATATCAGAAAGTCTCAAACTTCATAGAAACTCTGAAGAGCCATTTGGCGGAATCCATGTCCTTGCTTGCGGAGACTTATTTCAACTCCCGCCAGTTGTTAAGGATCATGAGATAAACATAATTGATGAAAAATATGAGTCTGTATACTTCTTTAGCTCTAAAAGTTATAAAGAAATAGAGTCTCCAGCTTTCTTTGAACTTACCTATTCATTCAGACAAAGTGAGGACGAGGGATTTTACTCTTTATTAAATAACATCAGATTAGGAAATGATTTAGAAGATTCTATAAACAGCATTAATCGAGCTTGTTATAACCCAGAATTTACCAATGAATCTTCTATGATTATTACTACTCGAAAGTATAGGGCAGAACAAATTAATGAAGAAATGCTTAACTTGATTGAAGGTCCAGCTACAGCAGCTCAGTCAGAGGAGTATGGGGATATAAATGAAAATGACTTGCCTGCTCCAAGAACCTTACGTATTAAAAAAGATGCAAAGGTTATGTTTATAAAAAACGACAGCGAAGGCAGGTGGGTCAATGGAACTATCGGCGTTGTTACTAACTGTTCTGATAAGAAAAGGAAGTTTCTTCGAGTTCAGGTTGGGGATGAAATCTTCAAAGTAAAAAGAGAGGAATGGAATAAGATTAAGTATGTATATGATGAATACAATGATGAAATGGAGGAAGAAGTAGTTTCATCCTTTAAACAGTTCCCTTTGAAACTTGGATGGGCGGTTACTATCCATAAGGCACAGGGATTAACACTTGAGAGCTGTTCAATAGACTTAGGTCAAGGGGCTTTTGCAACAGGACAAACATATGTCGCATTAAGCAGATGTAAAACTTTAAATTCACTAAATTTATTTCAAGAACTACAGGTCAGAGATGCTCTGGTAGACGGCGCAATTAAAGATTTTCATTCTGAAAATTTTAGTTAACGAGTTTTTTAAGGCGTCTTAAATAAACAACGCCTATCAACATAGTCATAGCAAAGCCAAAGAGCTTTCCTCGTGGAGACTGCATAATAAGTTTTCTATATAAAATGCATTCGATGAAATGAACAAAAAATAAAACTGCAAAAGCTAATATAAAATAATCCATTTATATAACTTTCTTTATTCCATCAATCGATATTAGCATTCCTTGGTGGATGGCATCTGCAAAAATCTCTGGATCAATCTCTGTTGTCCAATCAAGCTTGCAAGTCTCTTCGCTGACACTGGTAATTTGCATTGTTGCTAGGTGGTGTTGGATAGGCGTTCTTGTTTCTACTGCAGAGTATTGCAGTTTCATATTTTCGTTATCTAATAAAAGTATTTTCTCTTTCACAGTGCCCATGCCTTCCATCTCAAAAACTCTACAATCGTCTTCTAGGGTGATCTTCTCAATTGTTGGAACCCAGTCACAGCGCGATATGTCAGACAAGATTGACCATAGGTGATTTGCAGAACAGTCAAAAATAGTTATTTCATTTAATGTTTTCATGGATTCAATCTTAACATTTTCGAATAAGTATCATGCTACTATTATTTGATAACAATAGGGGGCGGATGAATGACAAAACCAACTGCAAGTCAGCCATTGGCTGGAATAGAGGTAATAGAATTATCTAATATGATTACTTGTTCCCTTGCTGCAATGACGATGGCAGCACAAGGAGCAAAAGTAATTAAAGTTGAGCCGCCTGCGATGGGGGATAAGATGCGTCCTCTTGGCACTCAAAAAAATGGAGTATCTGGATTTTTTCATAACTGTAATCGGGGTAAAAGATCTCTAGCTATAGATTTGAAATCAGAAGCTGGGGTAGATGCTGTTAAGAAACTTATCGAAAGAGCTGATGTCCTTCTCCATAATTATCGACCTGGAGTTATGAATCGAATTGGCCTCGGATCAGATGTTCTCAGAAAAATAAACCCAAAATTAATTTATGTGGCTGTGAGCGGATTCGGAACTAAGGGCCCAATGGCAGATATGCCAGCATTCGATCATGTTATTCAAGGCTTAGCTGGATTTACAGATCTTCAGTCATCTGAAGAAAACTCCTTCGATTTTATTCGTACATTTATATGCGATAAAGTTACTGCTTACACTGTTAGCCAAGCAGCAACAGCTGCTCTTTTGGCGAGAGCAACCACCAATGAAGGGCAGCATATTGATATATCAATGCTTCATGCATGCCTCGCATTTATGTGGCCAGATGGAATGATGCACAGGACATTAAAAGATGATGATAAATTTGAAATGTCACCTGGGTCAGACTATTTTCAAATAATTAATTATAAAGATGGCGGCGTTGCAGTCGCTCCTCTTTTAGACAGTCACTGGGAAGCTTTGCTTCCTATGGTTGGTTACCCAGAATTACTTGGAACTCCTTTATATGCATCAATAGCATCACGAATGACCAATATGGACCAAGTGCAAGAGGTTTTAAAAAATCCTCGTGAAGATATAGGTGTTGAAAAAGCTATAGAAATTCTAGTAGCAGCCGATGTGCCTTGCTCGCCATGTGTAAAGCGAGATGATATTGAGAGCAGCGAACAAATTAAAGCAATTGGGGCCCTTGAAACTTATGTTACTGAGGCCATGGGTAAACTAACCGCACCAACACCTCCAGTTTTATTCGAGGGAAAGTCAACCTCCCAAGCTGAAGCAAGCCCGCTATTAGGCGAGCATAGCAGAGCTATTCTAGAAGAGCTCGGGTGGTCAACAGATGCTGTAAACAATTTAATTGACTCAGGAGATGTGAAGGTAACATCTATTTAAATGACTTTAGTAGAGTTATAAAGTTTGAGCTCATGGTTGGATTTCTTTTAAAGCTCTTTGGGGCTTCCGATGGCTTATTCCAGTCATGAGACGAGTCAGTAAAAAAATTCGAATCTATTTTTAGCCAGCTTGAATCATCAAGAGTTCCTGCTTTAATGTAAAGTATGTGGGGTACTTCTTTGGCATAACTTAAAATACCAGAACCGCAGTGTTCGCAAAACCCTCTTCTAATGTGTGAACCACTAGAACCCTTTACTTCGAAGTATTTTAACTCTCCCTCAAGCTTGAGATATTTTTTGGGCACAATCATTATTGTGGCCTTGCCTGACCCTGTTGCTCTTTGGCAATCTTTGCAATGACAATGATGGGCCGAGATTAGTTTAGAGTGCTCAAAAGAGTATGATATTTTTTCACACTGGCATCTTCCTTGCTGCTCATTTTCCATTAATTAATTACCTCTTAGCCTTCTAATGGCTTTTTAAATAGAAGTGTCATTCTATCGCTCTCTCCTATCTCTAAATACTTTTCTCTATCGACATCTTTGAGTCTAAGGTTTGGTGGCAAAGTCCAAACTCCCCCTGGATAATTTTTAGTATCTTTTGGGTTAGCATTAATTTCAGATTTAGCAACGAGCTCAAAGCCATGTTTCCTGGCAATCTCTATTGCGTGTTCTTCTGTTACATAGCCGCTTTTTTTCATTACATCCATCGAGGTTCCAGGCTTGGCTCTATGCTCAACAACTCCAAATATGCCTCCAGGCTTTAAAGCCTTATAAGAATTAGAAAAAATTAAATCCATCTCTGCTCCTAGCCAGTTATGAAGATTTCGAAATGTTAAGACTGCATCAGCGCTGTTTGGTTTTGCTAAGCTTGAATTTATGGCTGACATTTGAACATTATCAAACATAGGATTTGCACCCATTTTTTTCTCAAAGTTTGCCCTGCTTCTTTTGAAGTAGGCTCTTTCTGAATTAGGATCAAAATGAGCAGCTATAAGGTTCCCAGGTTCATGTAAAAAATTAGCTAGTATCTCTGTATACCAGCCACCGCCTGGAGATAATTCGATGATTGTCATATCTGACTCTATTTCAAAAAAACTCAGTGTTTCTATAGGATGTCTTGAGGAGTCTCTCGCGGCATTTTTTGGATCTCTATCTTCACTGTTTACTGCGCTCTGAAGATCATGAGCGCTTAAGTTTGGTATAGATGATATAAGAATCATTAATATAATTTTGTTAAAGATTATTTTCATTTCGATAGCTCCTTTTTTTATAAATGTTGGATTAATAATGTTGGTACGTTGTGATTGTGAGATTTTATTGTTGCTACTAAGGTTTTCTCTTTTATACCTTTTTTAATAGCCGTTATCTCCACCCCTTCTTTCTCAAGACGCTTATGCGCTTCTTCAATATTTTCAACCTCCCACGAAAGCCCCCATAATGAATCAAAGGAGTCGCTGCTGGCTTTCTTCTCAATCACCTCGATGGTTGTTTTGTTCAGTCTGAAAAATAGCATTCTACTTTTCCAAGCTTCTACAAATTTATCTAATGCAAGCCTGATATTAAAAATGTCCCGATAAATTTTAATAAACCCATCTGCATCATTAGTATTGATAACAACATGATCTAGTTTGTTTATTGATGCACTTGAATATGCTTCAAGGGAAGGCAATGTTCCTTCTGTGTGTTGAATGATAAATGAAAATAATCCTCTTGTGAGTTCAGGAGGCAAAAAGAGATTCTTCCATTTTCGTACCTCGCCGTCTTTAGCATTTATACCCTCTCCATCTGTAGCATCTGATATAAGAAAGTTTCCTTCTTTAAGTGAGTTTGTGGCTTTGTCTATATCTTTTGTTCCAAAAACAACTCCTATTAGGCCCTCGCCCTTTTCTTCTAAATAATGATTAACAAGTGCGGCCCCAAGACCTTCTCCACTAGCTGACAAAAGTTCAAAATAAGTATTTTTAAAATTGAATAGGGAGTTAGTCGTTCCTAGCTCTTTGTGTTCTCCACGCCAAACAGGAGGCATGCCAAAAATTTTGGTGTAATTTGCTTCTGCTTTATCTAGATCTTCTACTGCAATAATAAGGTGATCTAAAGTATCTATCATTTATCTACCAATGTTGTTTAGGCTGTTAGCTAAATTCTCATCTTTTAATGCTTCGATGCAATCCAATGAATCTAAGTTATCTTGAAGCTGTCCTATACTTGACGCACCCAATATAACAGTTGATACATTTTTATTTAATAAACACCAAGCTATAGCAAGCTTGGAAGGGCTTAAATTATGCTCCTCAGCTATCTTGATATAAGAGGCGACTCTTTTCATTCTTTCTTGCCCCCTGTCTGAATCAATCATTCCTTTCTTGAGCCACTCATATCCTTCTAAAGATGCTCTTGACCCTGCCGGCACTCCATTTAAATATTTGCCGGTTAGAGCACCTGATGCCAAAGGTGACCAAGTGGTAGTGCCTGTCCCATATTGCTTAAATATTGGGTCATACTCAACTTCAAATCTTTGTCTATCTAGAAGGTTGTATTGGGGCTGCTCCATGGTTGGTGGTGTTAAATTATTTTCGGATGCAAATTTATATGCCTCATCTATTTCTTCTGCTGACCACTCAGACGTTCCCCAGTAGAGTATTTTTCCTTGAGTTATTAGGTTATGCATTGCCCAAACTGTTTCTCCAATTGGGGTTTCTGGATCTGCTCTATGGCAAAAATAAAGATCTAGATAATCAACCTGAAGTCTTTCCAGGGCCTGATGACAGGCCTCAGTGACATGCTTTCTACTTAACCCCATTTGAGTTGGGGTTGGGTTTCCATGAGAGCCAAAAAACACCTTTGAGGATACGCAGTATGAGTCTCTAGGTTTATTTAGGCTTTTTAAAGCTTTGCCCATAACGACCTCAGACATTCCTCTTTCGTAACCCTCAGCGTTATCAAAGAAATTAACACCAGCATCCAGGCAAGTTCCAAACATTTCTTCTGCAAGCTTGGAGTCGACTTGTTTATTAAACGTTACCCAAGACCCAAACGAGAGTTCAGATAATTTAAGCCCGGAATTTCCTAATTTTCTATATTGCATATTTATCTCTGTTAAAAACTATAAAAGGTTTTTTGCCATTAAAACCAAAAGAACTACTGAAACCATCCAAACTACAGATCTTATTGGCTGTACTTCATTTCCGCTCCCTTCAGCACCCTTGTTCTTTATCCCTAGCCCTGAAACATAAATTATTAAAAACAGTACTCTTGCTATCAACCAGTACATGGCTAGTTGTGTGTTTGCTTCTACATTAAGGACAATTGATAAGATAGCTAATGCCAAGAATATAGAAAAAGATTCACTTAAATTCTTAAAAGCTTTATTGGCTCGAGTTGAATATTCAATTCGTGACTTTATAAAGTTTGGAATCATAAGCTGAACCAAATACAAATAGACTGACCAAACAATAAAACTAATCATGACCTTTCCTTAATAAAATTTAATTATGTGATTACTCTAACCTGAAAATATAAATAGATAAATGCTTTAGGTTTTTGGAAGATTTTCTTGAAGAAAGGAAAGCATGTTTTCGCCCATCACTTTTCGAATTTCTTCCTTGCCAAGCCCTAACTCTAATAATTCATGTGTTATTGCCACTAACTCTGATGTATCAAATCCTGGAGTAATGGTTCCATCAAAGTCTGATCCGAGAGCAACATGATCTGCTCCAATTAGACTAATACCATAAATAATTGCTTCGGCTACTGATCTGGGGGTGTTATCGCAAACGGCAGCATCCCAAAAGCCAACGCCTATGAGGCCTCCTTTTTCAGCAATTTCTACCATCAAGCTATCACTAATATTTCTAGGAGATTCACAGTACCCATTGAACCCTGTATGACTAATGACAAGAGGTTGGTTGGAAATGCTAAGAACATCTTTGACAACATTCTCAGATGAGTGAGAAACATCAATAATGATATCCAGTCGCTGCATCTCATAGATTGCCTGCTTACCAAACTCTGTCAGGCCAGCGCCACTTGTTCCATGAAGTGAGCCACCTAATTTGTTATCAAAAAAATGCTGAAGGCTCATCATGCGAAAACTATTTTCGTATAAGCGTTCAATGTTTTCTAAATTGCCATCAAGAGCATGTGATCCCTCGGTGCCAATAAGCCCGCCTACCATTTTTGGATTATTAACTCTTTTAAGTAAAAAAATACCTAAATCATATTGGGATTCAATTAACATAAAATTCTCTGGATCACGCTTCTCTAAATCTTTTATTTTATTTGCTTGATACACAGCTCTTTCAAATAAGCTAGACCAGGTTTTGAGTGGCCATCTTTGCACTATTGCTAAAGCCGTTATATTGTCATTAGCGCCACTCTCATTGCTGTCATAATTTTGACCAGAAGGTGACTTAGTAACAGTAGTAAACATTTGAAGAGCCACATTGCCTGCTTGTAATCGAGGAATATCTGCATGCCCATAGTCATAGGCTTTCTTTAAATCCCGATTCCATAACGCGCTATCAGCATGCCAGTCTCCGACTATCAATGAGCCATGAAGTTCTTGAGCTTCCTCAGACACAACAAAAGGCGCATGTTCTGAAACAGGGTTCATGCTCTTATCAAGCATTGCTGGCAAAACCATCAAAGCAGAGGCCAATACAATAACTACAAATAAGAATGCATTGAGTAATATTTTTTTAGTCATATTTAAAAAACCTCATCAGCAACCCAGCTTATGGACCAGTTGTGTCCAAGACGATTGCCTTTATATGTATCAGGCAGGATTGTGATTGAGCTACCTATAATTGAAATATCTTGAGGGTTGGGTAATGTATCTTTAAATGCACTATCTAGTTGATGCTGCGTTCTCCATTCAAACAAAGCAGAGTTAGCTTTAATTTTTTTAATTGGGGAATAATTACAACTATTGATAAGTAAATCCGAACCGGCCAAGGGTGAGGCAATTATATGAGCTTCGACAGGAATTTTGTTCGCCCATTTTTTTAAGACATCACTAACCAAGATTCCACCATAACTATGGCCTATTAATATTACTTTATTGAGCGAAGGGTTTTCTAATAAGATATTTGAAATATCTTTAATGAGCTTTTCTGCAGGCGCCTCAAAGCATCCTTGATCAGGCCATCTGTAAAAATACATTTCTTTCTTTAAAGAGTCTATGGACTTTAGGGGATATACCCATTCATATCCCTGACTTCTACTGCCATGAACGGCAATTAGAATCTCTTCTGATTCAGAAAGACCTGATTCTAGCGCATTTAGCCCATACGGCAGATCTATAAGCCCTTGACCTAACTTTTGTACGGAAACATCATCAATGAAATCTTTCAGTTGAATGTGTGAAGTTGATGAATCACTGCAGCTTGCTGCAAAGAAACTAAAGATAAGTATTAAAGTAGTCTGTTTCATAAAAAAAATTAATATAGCTCATTCTAAGTCATCAAAGAAAAATATTAAATAAATTAACTATGTAACCTTTACTTCTCATATCATTGATGATACCTTTGCGTTACATTTTTAGATAAATTTAATATTTTAAGGAGTTTTTATGGATGAAGTTACTGGACTAGTGGCTGTCGGAACTGGATGGGTGGCAATATTAATGCCAGTATTTATTACTTGGGTAATCTTGTACTACTCCGCCAAAATGGATAAAGATAAATATTCAGCCATGGTAGAAATTTCAAAAAACCTAGAAGATCCATCTGATATTGAGGATTTATTAGAAAATTTTAAAGAAAAGAAAAAGCCAACGGATTATAGAAGAAATGGAGTAATTCTTTTTTTTGTAGGCATAGGGCTATCTCTATTTGGGGGTGTCTCTGATATCGACATCTTAATAGGAGTTGGTGTATTAGTTGCCACCATAGGGGTTGGTTCTTTTGTGGCTGGATACATATACCCTAATGCTGGTTCTGAAATAGATAAGGCAGTTGAAAAATTTGAGGAGAGATAAAAAGTGACTTACTTAAGCAGGTTTTTATACTTATTTATTTGTGGGGCAGTACAAATTTTTTTTGGGGCATACCTATTTCTAGAATTAATGGGGGCTGACTTGGGCTGGCCAATCAAGGGTAATGCAATGTTTATTCCTGGTATTTTAATTTTTATTACCTCCGGAATCCTGACCGCCTCATATTACTTTGGCGATAGAAAGAAAAATAATGCTCTTTATGATGAATATACAGCACTCAGGTACTACAAGATTGGAGCTATTGGCTATGCGCTAAACGGCATAGGAATATTTATTCTTTTTTCAATTCAAGACTGGTCAAACTGGGACTTACAAAGTGCCAATAGGATGATTTATCAAATTGCTTCTTTTGCGTGGCTGATATTTGGTATTTTGATTGTTTGGTTTTCTTTAGGTGACTATAAAGAACATAAAAATGGGTAAACATCATAGGAATCTTCTGAATGAGCTTGCCAGGCTTCGCATGGAAAAGGGTCTAACTCAGCAGGCTTTATCAGAAAGTGCAGAGGTATCAAGGAAAAGTATTAACGCCATTGAGAATGGTATCTATGTTCCATCAACAGTATTAGCTTTAAAAATATCAAAAATTCTTGGATGTACCGTAGAGGACTTATTTAAGTTACCCAAATGAAGAATACTTTTAAGGAGATATTATGGAAGGATTAGGCGCAGCAGGATTTGTATTTAGTATGCTTGGATTAGTTGCTTTTGTTCGTTTAGAAAAACTAACAAAAACTCTAAAAGAAAAAGGAATCCTCGAAGAAGACTACAAAGACGAGTAAGCCAAACAGATTCAAATAAAGCTGCGACACCTATGAATTGTAAAATCTAACCTTAGAGTTCGCGTTTTAGGTAAATTGCGTTTGGTCCATTATGAGCAACCATTTCCCAGCCCTCTTGGCCAAGCTTGTTTAGCTCAATGTTCATCATTTCGAGTTTCCAGTCTTTATCTTTATGCTCTTCTTTAAACGCTTCCGTTTCAGGGTTTGAATAGCCCATGGAAGATGAGTTGCTGTGATCAACAATCTTATATTCCCATTTTGTATTACTCATATGCTTCTCCTTAAATATATAGACCAATTCTATACAAAATTAATAAATTAAAATACTAAATCCACTGATCATTTTTAGCAGTGAAATCATTTTGAATATCTCCAGTATTTATAACTCCCTTGGGCTCAATCAGCATAATTTTTGCCTCCTGATTGGCAAAGGGTTTATGTTTTGTTCCTTTAGGAATAACTAACATTTCACCCGCACTTAATTCGATAGTTTCATTCTCGAATTCTATTCCCATTGTTCCCTCTATAACGATAAAAGTTTCATCCGTTTCTGGGTGGCTATGCCAAGTAAAATTATCTTTTATTTTTGCAATCTTAAACTGATAGTCATTCATTTCTTCTATAACTTTTGGCGACCACCTATCAGAGAATTTTTTGAACTTAGATTTAAGATTAATTTTTTTCATACTATGTCTTATCTTGATCAAGATTGACCGCTGCTAGCAATAGAAGGCCTGCAAATATTCCCATATTTTTATAAAAGTTTTGGGTTTCATGTTTCGCGTCAACGCCGTCATATATGTTCCAAAAATCATGCAAGTTTAAGTTGATCAATAAGATCATTACTGCAAACCCAAGAGCACAGACTACTACTTGCTTGTTAAGTAAAAGAAGAATGCTTCCACCCACTTGAGCAATGCCAGCAATGGCCAACAAAATAGGAACCATGACCATATTGTGGGTTTCCATTAATGCTATATGCGTGTCCCATGAAGTAAATTTTGCTATACCTGGAAGTAGAAAATAGATTGCGAGTAAAACTCGAGAAATATGAATTAATATAGATTTCATTATTACGTCCCTGCTAAATACTTAGCTTCATTTAAATTCATTCTTCCCATCGAAGTGCACTACCTTATAAATATCTGGTGGCTCATCTACACATCTGAGGTTAATACTATAAGAATCTGGATGAGACCGAGGCTGATAAAAACTTTTTGTTCCACATTTTTTACAAAACAGGTGCTTTGCTTTTTTAGTTCCAAAAGAATATTCAGAGATTAAGTCTTTTCCATCTGTTATTTCAAAATCATCATGCTTGATAAAGAGATGTTCGTAACCATGTATTTTGCATATAGAGCAATTACATTCCCAAATTTCAACTGCCTGATCTGAGTTAAATTTAAATTTAACTTCCCCACAATGACATCCACCAACATACTCTTTCATGATTGAAGAATATCATGACTAAACTATAGTGCGATAGGAAATCCTAGCCAGTTTTTTGTCTACTCGAGAACAAAATCATAATATCCTAGATAAACATGAATGCTGCCATCATAGTTGTTGAATTCATTTCTCATTGTTTCTCCATAAACCACTATGTCTTCAATGCCGTCTCCATTTACATCTCTTGGAAACCCCTGTCCATGTCCAGCATCCATAAGCAACTCATGGCCAGGCATTTCATATGATTGATTATTTTCATATTCAACCATTTGTCCTTCGCTATTATTTATATTTATTATAGGAGTCCCGCCCCTTAGCCTTGGCGTTTCATATCCATAGGATCTAGAGAATACGTTTCTTGAAAAATCTGTGTAGCCGTCATTGTTGAGATCTCTACAGTCTAGGAAATTTGCAAAAACTTGATTGTCATAAATGTTAAGTGGGCTTTCTATTTGAACCATTTTATTGTCTTGGATTTGAAAAACTTTAACCTCTTGGCTCGAATTAAAATTATTTTGATTGTATGTTTCTCCCTCTATTATTTCTCGACCTTCCTTATGAAAGCTTGTTGCAAATAAACCAAGAAAAGTTGTATTGCCGCTATCGTCAAATTTATCTTCAAAGAAACACATGGTTTCTGGGGTGTAATCAATAGAATACTCGCCATTAACTAAGTAAACTGCTGTAGGACCTTCTGATCCCTGCCAAGAAATTTGATTTATAAAAAACTCTATTGGTGTTAGTTCTTGATCTACCTTACTCCAAACATTATTTTCTCTAAACCATAAAGCTAGGCCTCTTTCAGAATAGTTTGTTGATTGATCTGTAGCAACAATGTAGTTATCTTGATATTTTAGCTCTGTGTTCCAGGAGGCTGTTCCTATATCAATAATGTTAAGGCCGTCTTCACTCATTATATTCTCAGGGGGGTACTCGTCTTTAACATCCAACCATCCTTCCGAGGAATATCTATATGCCTGAAGACCTATTCCTGTAAAACCAGCGAATAGCGCATCAACATTCCCATTATCATGTTCAACTATAGTTACAGCATGCCCCCAATCTGGGGTTCCTACTTTTACTACCTCATACTCTGTCTCGCCTTTGGATAAAATAATTGCTGGGCTTGCTCTTGAATATTCCCAAGGATCGCCATTTCTGCCATCTTCCCAGTTCATAGCAAAAGCAAAATCATCTCTTCCATCTCCATTAAGGTCGCCTCTATCATATTTTCTACTTGCCCCGCCAAGACTTGGAATGTCTTCACCAAAGACTTCTTGGTTGCCATCACGGTATGTGCCATCTCCATTAGATAAATGCACAACGATAAGGTCTGGTGTTGGATTTTGAACAACATCACCAAACTTATCTCTATAAAGATCACACCATTGGTGTACCATAAAATCTTCCCAGCCATCGTTATTAATGTCTACCGGTATTGCAAACTGAATAGAAGGCTGTGCTTCTGAATAATTTGTATTACAAACTTGGGGATACAGTTTTGGGTCATTAATAACGATTGGCTCTTCTTTAAACTGAGCCTTGTATTCAGCTGATACCGTAACACTGGCCTCAGCAGAACCGCCACTTCCGGTGCATTTAATCTTAAATACCATGCTCCCATCAATTCTAATAATTAAAGCTTCTTCTCCATTTATGCCTTTAGCACCCTGCCAACTTTCTGATGCTTCACAAGAAGATGCATTGGATGATGACCACGTGATGGTAACCTCCTCGTCTACAAAAACATTTATAGGATCTGCAGAAATAGAAACTGTTGGAAGTGGTATGGGAGCTGGCTCAGGGGTACTGCTGCCTCCACCCCCGCCACACGAAACTAAGATAAAAGAAGTAGTAAGTAAGATTCTTGTAGTAAGCATAACGGCTGTCTTTTTAAAGTATGTTTTTTAAATATACATATATACCTAGTAATTTACAACGATTATCAATAATTTATTAGTAGCATTTTTGTTGTTAATAAAAAATGCGGCCTTAGCCGCATTTATATAACTAAAGATTTAAACTTTAATAACCATCGTCGGTGGACTCTGAGGTGGCATAGTGAGACATTGGTTTAAACATTTGATCGCCAGTTGATAGCTCCGCACCATGATATCCCTGATCTGCAGGCATATAAAAGGTTAGGCCAGGGTACTCGTAAAACTCATGGGTATGTTCAGAACCGCCTTGAGATGCTAAATAAACTTTATATGTAAAACCAGATGCACCTTTATATGGTCCCTTGGAAACAGTTCCCTTGACCTGCATCGAGTTTGTAGCATTTGTTAAATCTATATTTGCCATATCATATGTCTCAACTTTTACTATCCTACCATTTGTGTACATGCCATTATGAAATTCGCAATGCGGATATAAAACATCAGGAGTTTCTGCGCTTACTGTCAGGGTCAAGGTGTTGGCATCCCACCCTTCTGTTGTTCCAATATCAGCGCTGTTATCCATGTCATCAACTTCGGTTGATAATAAAAAGGGGTGGCTTGATGTGACTGAACTAGTCGGGTCAAATTTTATTACATCGCCTTCTTTAACATAAATAATGAGCTCTGTTTCTTTGGCGTTAATGTCATCAACATTGTAGTTGACGCTCCCATTATTGGTAAGTTGATAGGTTGTCGTTTTTATTTCAGATTCATTATCTTCGATAACCCCACCTTCCCAAGAAGTGTTTTCATTAATCCAGGTGTTAGTGGTGAAAACTAATTTATCAATTTCGGCACTATCTGCACTTCCTGCCATAACCTCTTTCATAAGATCTGAAAGTTCCGACACACCAGCCTTTGCAAAATGCGAATGCGTGGAGGAGTCATTCGCATATACTTTTTGCATATAGGCTGATATGCCGGCAGATAAACTTACTAGTTGGTCACTTGAGGGGGAAAAGTCATTACCCAAATTAGTAAGTGTATTTTTTATAAAAGTGGTATCGCCAAGTGAGGTCTCGCCACTTGATCTATTAAAGATGGACTCGGCAAGTTTCTTTCCTGCGCTATCATCTGTAAAGGTGTGTATTGAGTTCAGAACGTCTATAAGTATAAGAACTTGAGTATTGACTACTGCTGCTTTATTTTGTGCAGCAACACTTAGACTAGCAAAAGGGTTGTTGTACCTAACCATATACTCAGAACTTAGCCCTAGTTTTTCTTTAAGTGTATTGAAATCTTCACTGTTGTAATCATTCATTATTGAGCTCAAAGGGGTTACAGCAAAATTCTGATCGGTAACGGGCTGGCCTGTTGCAAAACCGAAGTCATCATCAAGCTGATAATTGGTAACCGGATCAAACCCTCCCTCTCCTCGCAATACTCCAGTTGTATCTGAATCAACAGTTAGAGAAAAAGTACCATCTTGTGCAGTAGTCGTAGTGAAGTTTGCGCCAGTGCAAGTTCCAGCTGTGACTTCTACACATATAGTTGCGCTTTGAATGGGGCCGGCACCCAAATAAGTTCCATCCATACCTGCTGACGTTTCGTCGTCAGATGTGTCATTGGTAACCGTTACTGTAAAACTTTTTGTAGCATTAAGAGATCCATCAGAAACTCTTCCAGTAATCTGATATGTATTATTAGTATCTGCGTCTGAAGGTAATTCAAAGTCAGGAGCTGTGTTAAAAGTAACAACACCACTTGTCGAAACTGTGAATAATGCCCCGTCATCTCCTGCAAGTGAATAGCTTAAAGTATCTTGGTCAGGGTCAGATGCAGTTATAGTAAATGCTGATGTTTGATTTTCAACTACAGAAAAACTAGTTGTTGTGTTTGTAATTGTTGGGGCTCCGTTTGTATTGGTATAGCCACCGCCAGCATCGCCGCCACCGCCACCTCCACCACCTCCACACGAAGCAACAGTAAATAAACCAAGCGCCAGGACCACTTTATTAGAAGTGTTCATAAATTCTCCATTAAATTTATTGCCGGTGGGTCTAAAGTTTGTAAAATTAATTTGTGCCCAAATCAATTAAGCCTTTAGCAAAATGGCTTGTAGTGTATTAAACATATAAGGCCCTTATGTAGTCAAATAAATAACAAATGTTATTAAAACAGGTATTACAAAGCCTTTAATCTGTAGTTTTACTACACAAGCTAACAAATTGTATAGAATATGTACGAATATAAACTATATACTGCGTCATCATTGCTGCCTTAAATTACAGTCTTATAAGTGGGTTGTGAGTAACCCTATCAGGAATATTTTCAGCTCCTGGTACTTTTCTAGCAATTAAGAATGGTTTTAGAGCTTCGATTGCTTTTGGTTCATCATAGTGCCCAATACCGGGATGCAGATGATGAACAAAGTGAAGTTGCATTGAGTGATTTAAGTATCTTGGCATCCAATGACTCCAAAATTTGGTGTCTTTGTATCGGCCGGTGTCCATTTGATAGTGTGGATACCAACTAAAGAAAGCAGAAAGATAAATAACACCAACCTTGCTTGGCAGCCACCATAACAGCAGCGCCTCAAGAGGAAACATCACAACAAGAATTAAAAGAATAGCTCTGTACACCAAGGCCACATTCAGTCCCTTATGAAATGATTTCATAAATGTTTTGTCATCTTTATAGGTTTCAGCTATTGATTGATATTTCGTTATTCCTGCCTGGGTGGCCACAATAACCCCCCATATTGATTTAGAAGATGCGGTGTCATAGTCTGGATCTTTTTCAGGGTTGTTTGTGTAAGCATGATGTTTCATGTGGGTACATCTCATTAAATCATGCGGAAACATTAAGGTTATTAAAGTGTAGTGACTTACAAATGAATCAATCCAGCGCCTCTTTGGGTTTCCCCTTGAAAAGTTACCATGCTGAGCCTCATGTGAGGGCAAATACGCAAAACATGCGCAGACAATAGCAATTAAAGATCCATAAAATAAAGAAATATGCCCATAAATAACTAATGGCCATAAACAAAGCCATATAGTTGCCTGTCCAACACCAATTAGCATCATTTCCCACTGAAATCGTTTAGAAAAGCTCCTTGCAATTTCCTTCTCTTTATCAAAGGAAAATTCTTCTGCTACTTGTCCTACGCCTTCCAAAGCCAAGTTCCTCTTATTTTCGCGATACTGCCAAGAAGCAGGCCACATGCATACCAAAGCATTGGATTAAGCGTTAGTTCATAGTTAATCGCAATAGCGTTAAATACGCTTCCCCAAAAAATTAAACCAAACCAAACCATGTTCCAATTAGAAATATGATTAGAAATAATTGCATTTAACTTTTCCATTACATTAACTGTATTACAGGTTTGTAATACTTGTCACTATTTAAGTTTGAAAAAGATGTGCAAAAAATAAGCAAAAGTGTACAAATTTACCAGCTCGAGTAAGTAAGAAAGCTTTTAATATTTAAGCTTTTATTTTGAGCAGCAAGCGCACTCGCAGCAACTACAACAATCACACATTTTTATAGTATAGGCTGAATTTTAAGAAAGTTCCAAATTATGGCCTTACTGCTGGGGAAGAATAAAGGACTTAGTTCTTTTTCCAACTCGTTTTTGGTTTTGACCCTATTTTTTTGTTATGGGGTCTTTTTGATTTGTTGCCTGCAGGCTTTTTAGCACCACTGGCGTTTGATTTTGAGCCACTAGCTTTTTTTCTAGGGAAGCTATTTCCAGGTTTACTATCAGAACTTCGCTTGTTTCTTGAAAAGCTTGGCTTTCCTCCTCTCGGACCCCTGGATCTAGGCTTGCCGCGACCGGCTGTTGAAGGCTTTTCATTTGGCTTAAAAGATTCATGACTGGTTTGGTCAATTTTAATTTTTAATAGTCCCTCAATGCCGCGCAGAAACTTATGCTCATCTGAGCTCATAAAGGAAATGGCACTCCCTTCTTGTCCAGCTCTACCTGTTCTACCAATTCTATGAATATAATCATTAGGATAAGTAGGCATATCAAAATTAACAACAAAAGGAAGATTGCTGATATCAATTCCTCTAGCAGCGACATCTGTGGCAACTAAAACTTGAAAAATTTTTCCTTTGAATTCTCTTAGGGCTTTAGTTCTTGCTCCTTGAGTTTTATCACCGTGTATAGTTCCTGTTTTAATGCCTGCTGCATTTAAGTGATCGGCAATTTTTTCACACCCATGTTTAGTTCTTGAGAAAACTAATACTTGGTCCCACTCTTCATCTTTGATCATATGGGCTAATAAATCATTTTTTTTGTTTTTATCAACGTGATAAACCATCTGCTTTATTTTACTAACGGTGGTATTTGGAGATTGAGCACTAATCTCGATTATGTCTTCACCGAGTGATTGGGCTAGCTTCTTAATCTCTGGAGAGAAGGTTGCTGAAAAGAGCAAATTTTGACGTGTGGAGGGAGTCATCGCAATTATTTTTTTAATATCATGAATGAAGCCCATATCTAACATGTGATCTGCCTCATCTAGAACAAGCATTTGAACTCTATCTAATTTGACTGCTTTTTGATTAACCAAATCCAATAATCGTCCTGGCGTTGCAACTAAAATATCTACACCTTTTTTAAGCTTAGATTTCTGTGGAAAAATTTTAGCTCCTCCATAAACAACTGTTGATTTAATGTTTGTGAACTTGCCATACTTATGAACGTTCTCCCTTACCTGAGCTGCAAGCTCACGAGTTGGAGTTAATACTAGAGCATGAGCATTTTTAGCATAAGGTTTGGCTTTTTCATGAAGCATTTCTAACATAGGCAGAACAAAGCTACCCGTTTTACCTGTACCTGTTTGAGCAGCTGCCATAATATTTTTGCCCGCCAAAATTATTGGTATAGCTTGTTCTTGAATTTCAGAAGGCTTTTTGTGGTCAAGCTCTTCTAGCGACTTTAATATTGGTTCAGATAGGCCTAATTCTTTAAATGACATTTTATATTGGGGTTGGTGAAAGTACAGATGACTGCAGGTTATAGACTTAGGTGCTCGCGGTCAATCAAACATTGGTTATATTCTTCTCAACTACAACTGAGTAGATTTAGATAGTTACTAAGATTGTCCTTTTTAAAATGTTTATCGATTGTAATTTCTATCTTATTTCATCGCCTTGATAGTATAACAATCCAACGACCAAGGTTTAAAATGTCGGCGAGCGCAGCCGACACATAGGTCAGGGCGGCTGCCCTAAGAATACTACTAACAGCTTTTTCGTCTGACTGCGATATGTAATCCCCTTCTCTTAATAAAGGGAGCGCTTTAGAAAAACTTGCATCAAATTCAATTGGCAAGGTCACCGCATGAATCATCATGCGAGCGATAAAACCCGAAAGCCCTATTAAAAGCAATAAAGAAAATGGCATTGGATGCCGCGTAATAATACCAATGATTGGCGATAAAGAGATAATGACAACGCTCCAACGGGCCACCTTATCAACAACAGGAACCATCTTTGTTCTAGTAGTCAGACGTTTATCACCTTGCTGATCCTGAATCGCATGTCCAACCTCATGAGCTGCAATAGCTATTGCGGTTAACGATTTAGATTCATAATGCTCTCGTAAAAGCCTTACTTTTTTTTCAGTTGGATCATAATGATCTCCTAGCTCAGTTACTTCGACCTTCACATCTTTTAAAGAAAATCGCTCGATCAAATGCTTTGCGAGCTCTCCCCCAGTACCAGGCATTTCAGGCTTTTCCGATGAATGCCTCCTCATAACCAACTTCACCCACAAAGATGGCCCAAATATCAGTGCTAGAACTATGAGCATGCCCACCGCTAAAACCATATTGATTATGCTTCTTTATTTGGATTCCACATGACCAGATTTTTAGTTTTAAGTCTGTTCCTAACTAACTTGTATCTTGATTGTTCTTCCTTCCATTCTTTTAACCACTTCTCACCATCTCTTTCTGCATCAACAAAAATTGCATTGGTAAATGCTAAGGGTAAGAGTATTGCAATATGAATCACTATGCTTGCAACTATATTATAGTTAAAGAATCCTAAATAATTTGCTGCCAGAAATCCAAAAAATACACTCCATAAAGTGAAGAGGACCAACATAAAGTACGTCTGTAGACTTGGATCGGGTACATACTTTAATGGATTATATCTAACGTCCATTACTCTTCTCCATCCGTTTACAAAAGACATCACCGTTCTTCTGAACAGACTTGGTTTTTTCATATTTGGTTCAATCATTTCTTCTCCGGTTAAATCTTATAAACTCCTTTATAACATGCATGCCAATTGTTGCCCATATCACTATGACCAAACTCCATAATAGTAGCCCAGTCATTTGAATTATTTTTCTAAGGATTTATTTTTTACAGTGTTTTAAAAGGTTGGGGCTTTTTTAGTAATTGATAATCCAACCTTCTTTCCATCTTGATCTAGGGTTTTCTTTTTTGTAATGGAATGCTTCCTCTTTAACATGAACATCTCTAAAACAAGTAAATATTGGTCCCGGACCCTCCATTAATATAAAGTAATGGGTCTCGTCATCTTCAAAGTCTTTAGTATTAAATACATATGACTCTCTGTTACAGTTACCAACCTCATCTCCAAATGCAACAAGATAAGTGAATAAACTGTTGTTGCCCTCTTTTAATTCAAATGATTGAATCTCTTCACGTCTAATTATAAATACTTCTTCATTAACACGAATTTTGATAGCAACATCATTTTTATGCCTTGAAAGCACAAATATTTTTCCCTTTTTTAATTCAGGGTCATTCAGCTGATCTAAAATCTGTTGTGCGTTGTCATTTTGTTCTAACGTGGTATGCCAATCTACTGCTTCACATGAAAATAAAAAAAATGTTAATAGATAGCATAGAATATTTTTCATTTGTAATTAGAATATAAAGTCTTCAACTAAACTTTGAGCTAAGGCATCGATAGCTTCATTGCGACGAGATCTAGGATTTTCTATTTGTCTGCGAAAAGCTTCTTCATTCACCTCAAAGTCTTTAAAACATAAAAGTTTAAAAATTGCACTTGTATCATAGCCCTTTTGTATTACAAAAAAATAGGTTTCCACTTCAGGGAACATATTTGTATTAAATGTATAAGGTTGATCATCACAATTTTCTTGTTCGCCTCCCGCAATACTATTCATAAATGAGAAGACACTATTTTGTCCGTCTTTCAAATCAAAAATTTGCGTTTGTGTATGTTTTATTTTTCGCACTTCATCATTTACACGAAGGTTCAAAGGGCGAGGGTCAATGTGATTGGAAAAAACAAAGATTTTTCCTTTTTTTAACTCAGTATCAAAAAGTTCTGGGATGACTTCTCTTTGATCAATGCTGGTTGTTGCACAAGAAGATAATAATAGAACTACTGAAAGAGAATATAAAAATTTCATATCTTATTTAATTATTCTCTGTTTGAACTTACTCGACAGTGACGGATTGTTTTGTCGTGTCGTGATCATGCTAACGCTCGTAACCCATTGCATCGAACTCGATCCTGCAGTTCTTATATATTTGGTCCTTTACTTTCTGCGACAACAGCTCGGATGCAGGCCTTCTGTTAGTTCGGAATTCGTGTTTGGTTTGTGGATAGTGCGCGACAATATCAAATTCAAGCCTGTCGCCGAGGGTCGTGAGGTCTTCCTGCATATTGTCAAAATTGACAATGAAATCGACAATAGGTTTTTCACCGTCTGAATAGGTTGGGTAACTGACGTAATACTTCTTCTTCAGAACACGCTCAAGCTCCTTGTCAAAACTCCAGTTCTTTTTTCCGCGCGTCTGATAATAGATATGTGATACAACCTTTTCGTACGGATGCCTTTCGATCGAAAAAGTGAAGTAATCATCGTAAGTTTTTTTGCCGACGTACTCGCGAATCGCAACAGCCGGCATATGATTGAAAAACTTGCCACGGCGTCTGGCGCGTAAAAATTTCATCTTGCGTGCCTTTATCATATCGCGATATCGCTGCTCTCCAAGACCAGCGTAGTTCTGAGGTAACGTGCCGCCCATGTCCAGCCTGACGAGTTCGTCTTCAAACGATATCGGAGTGATGATGTCATCGGGACCACAGACTTGGCTCAGACTAACCTCCATGCTTGTGCCCGAGGTTTTACGGGTCTTTACGAAAATAAACTTCTTTGCATGGCTAACGATCATTGGTTGCTCTGCTGATTCGACTAAGTCCTTTCTTGCGCCGATAGATAGCTATTTTTCTCGAAGCATCAATGGATTGCGAAATTCTCTGCCAAAAACGTTTTTTCTCCGGATACCAACTGTTAGATTTATCCGGTAAAACGCCGTCCAGAACAACTTCCCAATCCGGCGATGATTCGTATCCACAACCGACCAGATCTGGTGTCATTGTGCCGTGGATTGCCTGCTGTTGAACGATGCGACCGAGATGTTTTCGCCAGACACCGACACTGGTCGGTCCAATAGGACGGACGCCACGCATTGCAACCTTTGACTTTTCAGACACTTGCGCGTGTTCATGGTACTCAGAAAATTTGTGTTGTTTCTCAAGCCATGGAAATTTTGCAGTGATTTGGCTTTGTGTGGCGTCAGGGTTATTTACGAAATCCTCGTACCGGATATTGAGAAAACGATCGTGGCCGAACAATGAGCGTGCACAGGCATGCAATTCACGCCAAAGCCTAATGTTCGAGTAGTACATATCCTCGCTCTTACCGTGCCGGCTAACGATGACATCACGCGGATCGCGCGTTACGTAAATGACATAGAGATTAGGATCGTCGATGACTCCTGGCATGTACAACGTATCTTTGGGTCGTTTCGTGATAACCACATCGTTGTTTTTTGCGGTTACGAGGTGAAAGCGAATCTCATGGTCATAATGCTTGTTTGTCCGAAAACAGGTGACCATCGCCTCGTGCAAGAGAGTAGTACCGGATCGCGGCGAGCAGGCAACAATGTGAATGTGCTTAAACATTAGCTATTGCCGCTTCGTTATAGGCAGATATTAATATTTGCCAATCGGCCAGTTGCCAATAAATATTATGTAATCGTTTTTCTTTCTCAAATGATCGCTTTAAACGCGCTATGTTTGAGTTTTTCCAACTACTGCCTTGTCTAATTTGGCATTTATCAAAATCAATTAACCAAACCTCGTTTTCTATATCGAGCATAATGTTGTGGATATTTAAATCGTGGAGATAAATCTGATGATGATGAAATTTGGCAATGGTTTGCCCAATTTTTTTCCATACATCAGCGGTTAAGCTGTTTGCT
>ENA-ORDR01000167-ORDR01000167.1-marine-metagenome-genome-assembly--contig:-NODE-167-length-33628-cov-7.877142_pt1 | contig 33628 bp, 31 predicted proteins | sample MGYA00240993_ERZ508538 | MGnify/ENA primary metagenome ERZ508538 (study PRJEB26207, sample SAMN05421999) | marine metagenome | isolation source: Monterey Bay, California, USA | place: USA:Monterey Bay... | reverse complement strand
TTGACTGGTGTTGGAGATAATTATTCTCAAATACAGATTGATGCTGCATTGCAACCCGGAAATAGTGGTGGGCCTATCATGGATTACATGGGCAACATTGTGGGTGTTGCAGTCGCTAAATTAAGCTTAAAGAAGATAATGGATGACTATGGTGTTGTTCCTGAGAATACGAATTTTGGTATTAAAGCATCAGCGGTACGTAATTTAATGGTGGGAAATAGTATTATTGTTAAAGATCCAAGTGAGGATAATATTACCAAGAGCGAGTTAGTCAAATTAGCCAAAGAAAGTACAGTGCATTTAACATGTTGGATGACTGTTGCTCAGATAGAAAAAGCTCTTAAAAATGAAACTGGAAAGGTGTTATTTAAAGAGTTTGAGAACTGAGAAGAAGGTTTAATTTTATTTTAATTTGTACATATTAAGTTTATTTTCCATCATTACCAAGGTTGATGAAATATTGTGGATTTTTTTATTTCCAGTTGCATAATTATTTTAATTCGTAAGATATTTTTATGGCAAATCAATAAAATTAAATAAACAATTGACCTGAATTAAGAATAAATTTTATGAACGCTCTATTACCTTTATAAATAAAGATATTGTGAATATTACCGCTTGTCTCAATGGTAAAGCTGTTGATTGCAAATCAATTGGTTGTAGGTTTAATCTCTACCGCCGGTGCCAATTCAAACAATAGCTTACGCACATTCTGCTAAATTCTTTTTGTTTTTTATTAAAATGAGACTCGCTTGACTATATTTAAGGTTAAAATGCCGCAGTGGAATCTATGACACTTTTCTTTTTTTTAACCTAACAAGCACTATTTGTATGTCCTTAGTAATTAGATTGGAAAATATAATGAAAAAATTAGTCATAACTGCAGTATTAGCCCTATTCTCCTCTTCCGCGTTCGCTGGATCGTGCCTCAATATGGCTCAAACATTAGATAATAAGATACAAAAAGTTCAACAACTCCGTGATGATGCTATGCAAGCTCATGATAATGGCGATCATGCAAAGTCAGAAGAGTTATTTGCAATGGCAATGAAACTTTTCAAGAGTTAAATTGGGAAGTCAGGTTGCTACTTTCTTTTAAAACTGAAAAGAAAATTAAACATTGTAATTATACTATGCGGTTTTTTCACCAGCATATTGATCTACAATACGTTGAACCATTGGAGCGAAGTAGGAAAAGCTAGGGATACTCATATCTTCACGTTTGCCTGCTTCGTCCAAATATCGCACTTTAAGTATGTCTTTCAAATACGGATTTTTCTCAAACTCCCTTACTTCATCGTCGCACATTGGCCCACCTTGTAGATTGAGAGAATGTACTGACGCCTCAGATAATTTGTAAAAGTAGGAAGGACGAGTAGCACATAAATATCGTTTTGCAGCAACATGATATCGCACGCAATCTATAACCAGTTGAGGAAAAAAGTTCTGCAAGACTTTAGCTCCAGCATCCTCGTGCAACCTATCCTTGGTATCTTCCATACTAAACATGCCAAATTCGCTGGTGAAGTGTCCAATATCGTGAAGCAGTGCTGAGACAACAATTATCTCAGGTTCACCATTTTGTTCAGCAATTGTTGCTCCTTGCAGCATGTGCTCTGCCATAGTTACTGGTTCACCTAAATACTCCTCGCCACCACGGCGTTCAAAGATATCCTCCAGAAACGCCACAATATTACTACGGTTTAATGACGTGAAATTTAATTTTCTCATTCTGCCGCCAATATTTGGTCAGCCTGGAGCACAGCCAATTTTGAATTAAGAGAGTCCATGTCAGCGTAACAACCCTGCAGCCAGCGCTTTCCTATGCCTGAATATCCCTTACGTGCATGTAAAACTCGTCGATTATCAACCAAGAAGCTTTCTCCAGGTTCAAGACGAAAAGCCACCTCCATTGAAGGGTCATCAATAATTTCACCCATCCTTCGGTAGGCGGAATAATAAGTTTCCATATCAGCAAATGGTATATCTGTTATCGCAGCTGTAGATCGATTATTAAACCGAACACCAATTAGCTCACCATCTGGTGCAAGTTCAATCATCGGACGCCGCGAATGCAACATTACACTATTAGAACCAGTATATTCAAAATGTGCACAATAGTTTGCAAGCACATTAAACCAATCTTCGTTTTCAGCACGTAATTGCTCGACAACACGAAAGCCATCAACAACCATATTTTCACCACCGTTAGCGGAACTTTCCAAACAATAAAGAATCTGAATTGTAGGCACTGGGTCACGGTAGGGGTTATCTGTATGAGCTTGAAGTCCTAGCCCAGTATATGCTAAATTTGTAGGATTAATTTCCGTACGTACATCAAAGTGGCGCCCGTAGTTTGTTTCGCGCACATAGCCAAATAAATCTACAACTTTCATTAATGCCAAATTTTCAATTGGACCATTTGAAAGTTTTCCAAAACCAAAACGGGAGATCTGCTCAAGCCAACAACGTAATTGTCTTGGATCAGAGTGAACAGAGGCGAAATCAGCGTCTGGCATACGGCTCATCAATGTACTGTCCCAAGTCTCAACACCATGCTTAATCCAGCCAGACTTTTTAGTGCTGGTGTGATCATATGCATTGGTTAATAGCCAATTTATATCATATTCTACTTTTTTATGTTCAGGTGAGAATGTTATGATAATTTTAGAATCCAAGACTTCTGCTTCATGGATAAATGTATCTTTTGGTATTTCACTCAGTGCAATTAGACGCTGGCCATTATTGGCAGAACGTGTGGCTGGGTCCCAAGCGTTATCTCGAAGCCAAATTGCATGAAATCGTAGCCGAGTATCGCCTTCAATAATAGTCAGATATGTGCCGCCCTTGGACAGAGTGCATTTTGACATTATCGCAACACCTCTCGATTGTTGTTGCCGTAATTTAGATAGACTTCCATAGTCATTATATAAACACAAGCAATAAAAATGTAATCTAAGACATAAAAAAGCTTTTAAGAAAAGTAAGACTATTAAAAAGCATTTGCTGCAGTTACTATCTTAATACTACGCTATTAAAAGTCTTAATCATTAATTGGAAATGAAGCATTTTTGGTATTGATAAGAATAGTATAGCCTATGCGAAAATGTTTAAAATAGAAAAAACAAAAGAACTCCAGAAGCAATCAAAACTGCTCCCATTGGTCTAATAACGTAATGACCAATGGCGGGTAACTTTTCTATAACCATAAAAAGTGTAGCAAGACCCATCCAGAGAAAATTCATTACGCCACCCGCGAAGCCAAGCATCATAAATAGCCAGCAACACCCAACGCAAAATGTACCAAGGCCAATACCCATTCTTAAACCACCATTGAAACCAGTTTTCCAGTTTCCAAGAAAATATGACATTGGGCTATGGCAGATACCATGACATACTTCTTTTGCACGAGTAAATTGGAATGCACCTGCAATTATTAATAGAGCCGAAGAAATCCAAATGGATTTTACTTTACCCATCATGTCCACAAGACCAAGGGAAAGAAGGATCAATTGAAAAGCAGTTATTAATGCGGAGAATGTTACCCATATTATTGAATAACCCAGTAAAAGTCCTATCCATCCAATCCGCGTTCCATCCGCACTTATCATTAAATCTTCATAACTTTTTAATGTTGGAACCATTGTTGGAAGCATCATCGCCGCCATCATCACAGCCCACATGCCAAAAAGTGGAAGAAAACTCGTCATGGAATTATCCATTTTCATCCCATTGGACATAGATCCCATATTTACCATACCTTGATCGTTAGACATGGACCCCATGTTTGCCATACTTTGATTGCTGGACATCGATTCAGTTGAAGACTTACTTGAGTCTTCAGGCATTGAATTCATAGCTGTCATATTCTGTTCATCGGACATTTTGGAGTTTGATACGTTTGGTGACATTGTCGCCATTTGAGACATAGAACTATCCATAGACATACGCCCAAAAAAGTCCATATTCATTGATAAGCTCATTGAATAAAGCCACCACCACGATAGCAAAATAATTGCGAAGAAAGTTAACCAAAGAGTATTTCTAATAATAAATGACATATTAATTTTCCACATATCGTAATTCAAAACTAGGGTTGTATAACCGCTGAAAATTTAAGGAACAGCAAATTTTAGTATTACCAAACGTAAAATGATATAATTTCCTACTCGCTATTTAAAAATACGCGAGTAGGAGGTTAAATTACATTTCTTGTGAAATTATTAACTACGCAAACGAGTCCAAATTTGGTCATAGACCTCTTGTGTTGCCTGGTCACAAACAGAAACAAACACACCAGCGCCTGAACCAGCTCGGGGATTGTGCTCGGGACTTGATGCAAGTTCTGCGTCTAAGAAGGGTGTCGAACCTTTTATACCGTCAGCATACATTGCGTAATTGGTTACAGCTGCGATATTTTCTGGCTCTAATAAAAAATCCATGAATAATATGGCATTTGCTCGGTTAGGTGCTTCGTTCAGCAATACAACATTGTCCATCCAAACCACATAACCTTGATCAGGATAGGAATATTCAATATTTGCTCCCTCTGCTCTTGCTCTTGCTCCATAACCATTCCAAATCATTCCAACTGCAGCATCGCCCGAAACCAACACTTCTTTGGCAGTGTCAGAGCCAAAGGAGGCCCAGTTCTCTTTGGCACTTTGTAGCAGTGCATCTAATGACTTCAGTTGATCTCGATCAGTCGAACACTGTGGAATGCCCAAGTGCAGCGCTGCCATGGCCATCACTTCACCCTGACTATCGAGTACATTTATTTTACCCTTCAGCTGTTCTGGTGGGTTAAAAATAATATCAGTTGTGTTTATATTTCCTGAGTATGCATCTCGGTTTACAGAAAAGCTTGTTGATCCCCACTGATAAGGTATAGAATGTTTGCGCCCCATGTCGAATGGTACATTTAACCATTGCTCCTCAATATTATTAATATTGGTCAGTTCACCTGCTGCTATAGTGTCGAGCAATCCTAAGCCTACCATTATTTCTACCATATAATCGCCTGGAACGGCAACATCATATGAACCCATAGTTCCAGCTTTTAGCGATGCTAGCATTGATTCATTACTGTCAAATGTGTCAACTGTAACGTCTACATCATATTTTGTAGAGAATTTTTCAACAAGTTCTGCAGGTATATATTCAAACCAGTGATAGACCGACAACTTACCTTCTGCTAATGCAGAATTAGCAACCAACGCAAGTGCGGCAGCACTAAGAAATGTTTTAATTATCATAATTTTCTCCTTATTGTTGTGTGTTTTGATTTGCTTCACCACGCTTACCGATAAAGTACGACAAGGTGACTAGAGCAATGGAAAATAGCAAGAGAAGAGTTGATAAAGCCATAATATTTGGCTTAATCCCTTGCTTAACCGATCCGAAGATCGCTGTTGGCAGGGTTTCAATCCCTGCTCCTTTTATAAAGTTTGTTATTATAAAATCATCAAGTGAGATAATAAAGGCGAGTAGAAATCCAGCGACAATTCCTGGCCACATGATTGGCATCAAAACGTACCGAAATGTTTTCCAGCGGTTTGCAAAAAGATCTTGTGCCGCTTCCTCATAACTAGCATCAATACCCTGTAGTCGGGCTGAAATTGGAAGGTAAGCAAATGGAATACAAAAAACAGTGTGTGCCACCAAAATTGACAATGTACCAAGTTTAAATCCTATAGTTGAGAAGAAGATTAATGTTGCTACAGCGGTCACGATTTCGGGAACCATAATAGGTAGTGATATTAGCGCAAATGAGGCAAACTTGCCTTTAAAATTTCCCCCTCGGATCATACCTATTGCAGCTGCAGTCGCAATTACAGTTGAGACTATTGCCGCCATAATTGCGATACTAAATGAATTCCAGGCAGCTGCTTTAAACTTAGCACTTTCTAGTCCAGTAAATATTTCAACATACCAGCGCAACGAGATACCACCCCAGTTCGTGATAGATACACTGTCATTAAAGCTATATATCATTACAATAATTAGTGGACCATAAAGAATGACAAGGCAAAGACAGGTAATACTAAAAAAACCACGATAATGTTTTATATCAAAAGTTCGGTCCATCAAGTTTGATCCTTGTTTTGAGCACGTACGTAGAACATTAATACAACTAGTACTAAACTGAGTAAGATCATTGAGGCAGCCGCTCCAAATGGCCAATTACCCGCATTGCCTTTGAATTGGTCTTCAATCAGCGAACCAATCATAAATGTTTTTGCACCCCCTAGTAAGTCTGGCGCTAAAAATGCACCCAATGAAGGGACAAATACTAGAATACTTCCAGCGATAATTCCTGGCTTAACGACTGGTAAAATAACTTCCCAAAGAATTGTAACTTTAGAAGCATAAAGGTCAGACGCTACTTCGGAGAATGTGAAATTATAACGCTCTACTGATGCATAAATTGGTAGAACCATAAAAGGTAAGTATGAGTAAAACAAACCCAACTGCACAGCAAAATTAGTATTTATTACGTGAAGTGGAGCGTCTATTAAACCAATATACAGCAATAGTTCATTTAACGGACCGCTGTCTCGGATTAAGAACTTCATTGACACAGTTCTTATCAGCAAGTTTACCCAGTAAGGTACTGTAATTAAGAAAAGCCAAATTGTTCGTGATTGTATTGGACGTGTTGCAATAAAATAAGCTGTGGGAAAGCCAATTAGTAAGCAAAAAATCGTAGCCCCAATAGCTTGCAAAATAGAGCGGATAAAAATGTTAATATACGTCCACTTTACTACTGGTGCTTCATCACCAAACAGCCCCCGATCAAAAAGGAACTGATCGTAAGATGCCAGGGAAAATTCCCAAATAACACCGCCCCGGAATTCCTTTGTTAAGAATGAATAGGTTAGCATTAACAAAACTGGAACTAACAGAAAAAACCCAATTACAATCCAACTGGGCAGCAATAACCAAAGTCGTACAGGCGAAAATATCGCTGAGACTGTTGATCCACTTCCTGTTCCCGCCGCCATTAGTCTACCAAAAACCGTGCCGCACCATCCGCAATGGTGACAAATACAGTATCGCCTGTTTTATAGTTAGCGCCTTGAAAAAAACTATTTTGCATACGCACTTTTAAATTTAACTCTGCAGAAAGCTTTACAATGAATTGGGTGTCAGTACCTAAGTAAACTCTATCACCAAGTTCCCCTTTGAGGATTTTACCAGTGGGTTCCGTTTTAGTTATACTTAATCTCTCAGGTCTTAGGGACAAGACGCCGGTCGCACCTGGTATATTATCACAGTTGGCCAGAGCATCCAACATTTGTCCACCCTCCAGTTGACAGACTAAATTTAAACCCTCAACGGTATCTATTGTTGAAGGTAGCATGTTTGTTTCTCCAATAAAATTAGCTATAAAACGGTTATTAGGGTGTTCATAAATTTCAAATGGGGTTCCTATTTGTTGTACTTTTCCATCAGACATTACTGCGATCCTGTCAGACATTGACAAGGCTTCTTCCTGATCGTGTGTTACAAAAATAAATGTAATCCCGGTATCACGTTGAAGTCTTTTTAACTCGGTTCTCATTTCTTGTCTTAATTTCAGGTCAAGTGCCGAAAGAGGTTCGTCTAATAAGAGAACCTTTGGCCTTGGCGCCATTGCCCGAGCCAAAGCCACTCGTTGTTGTTGACCACCAGAGATTTGACTTGGCTTACGGTCAACCAAAGCACCCAACTTTACCATTTCTATCATTTCATCTACGCGTGTTTGGATTTCTAATTTAGTCCACCCCAGCATTCTAAGCGAAAAACCAATATTCTCAGCAACATTCATATGTGGAAAAATAGCATAATTTTGAAATACAGTGTTCACGGGTCGTTTATTAGGAGGTAAATGTTCAATCTCATCCCCAAAAAGACGAATTGTTCCAGCTGTAGCTCCTTCAAATCCTGCTATCATTCGCAAAAGCGTAGTTTTACCACATCCTGAGGGCCCAAGGAGTGTAAAAAATTCATTGTCTTCAATTTCGAGGGTTACATCGCTTAGCGCTGTCAAACTGCCAAAATCCTTCCGTACATCATGAAGAGATACAGCACTGGTCATCGTCTCATCCTTTTATTCTATTTTGAAAAGGAAAAAGTTTGTAGGTATAGCTAGATTGACGACAACACAGTTTTTACAAGCATGCAATGCAATCTATGGGTAAAATACTAAACCGTACAAAATATTAATTTCCTTTACACCCAAGTTAGAGCCTAATTTAAGACAGTTTAAATTGTGAAAGTAAAGGCTAGTAAATGAAAAGGAAGGTAAAATTTATTTGAATGTTTTGTCTATATCTCATTAAATTTTTAATATTATTTATAAAGTCATAATTAGTAATTCTAATTACATTAGTTTAATATAGAACTACAACACTAACCTTCATTTCTTTTATGTGGATCTAGTATTTGGCTTCTGAGATCTGAGACTGCGTTGGCGTGACCATCAAAGCCTTCATATTTCGCAAATTGATGCGCTAATGGGGCAGCTTCCATGAAGCCCCCGCGGGAAACTTGCGCAATAGTTGCGCTTTTCATGAAATCTAAAACACCTAGCGGCGAATGAACCTTGGCTTGTGCATTTGTTGGTAAAATACAATTTGGTCCCAACAGGTAGTTTGCGAGTGTCCCAGCGGTCCAATTACCCAGAAGGATTTCAGAAGCGTTTCGAATATGGTTCAGGTGTTTTGAAGGTTCTGAAGATAAAACTTGGCAATGCTCAGGCGCATAATCATTTATGAAATCATAGGCTTGCTGCAAATTATCAGTCAAAATAATACCTCCATTGGTACCACTTAGGACCGTTGAGGAGTAAGTAGCCCAAGGTTCACTCATTTTTGCCCAATAACCTGGTAATTCTTTGATTACGCCGTCGACAATATCACGGGATGTCGTGACAAGAAATACTGAACTATCCGTGCCATGCTCAGATTCGATCAATAAATCCATAGCCGCTAGTCGAGGGTCAACGGTGGAATCTGCAAATACGATTGAATCACTGGGCCCAGCAGGAACTCGAGATGAAATTTGATTTGACAACAGTTGTTTTGCCGCGGCCAACCAGGGACTTCCTGGGCCCTCAATCTTAAGACATTTAGGAATACTTTCTGTACCAAAGGCAGCAGAAGCAACGGCAACAGCTCCACCTGCTTTGTATACTTGTTCAACCCCGGAAAGTCGTGCTGCAACAAGAGTTGCTGGGTCAATTTTTCCATCAGGTCCGGCAGGGGTCAATATAATCGGATCAGGCACGCCAGCTACTACAGCTGGGATTGCTCCCATAAGTGTTACAGAAGGGAAGGACCCTTTCCCACGAGGAGAATAAATTGCTGCTGAGTCAACGGGTGTATATCTCTCTCCAGCTAAGATACCAGGGCGTATCTCCTTCATCCACATTTCACCAGGTATTTGTTCCTCGTGATAACGCCGAATATTATCCGCGGCATATTCTAAAGATTCAATAACGCCACTGTCCAGTTTATTAAATGCATCATCAAATTCAATTTTGCTGGCGCCAACTTCTGAAGATTCAAAATGGGCGTTGTCAAATTTAGCAGCGTATTTCACCAGAGCTGCGTCACCTTTTATTCTTACATCTTCTATTATAGGTTTCACCTTCTCTAAAAACACCTCTAAATCATTTTCAGATCGGCGCAAAAGAACGTTACGCTTGGTTTTATTTAGTTTTGACAGCTCGTAGAGAGAAACCTTAAAATCACCACTCATTTAAAGCTCAACCATTTCTTTTCTAATGCAAAGCGTTATAACCATTTTCCATCCTTACTTTGCAAAATTGCGTTAATATCTGGCGTTTAACATATCAACAATTTAATGATCATTACCACTGATCAGCTTTATTATAACTTCAGGATCTGGATTAGCACAATACATAACAAGTGATAATTAAATAATCACATCACTGGTTAACAGGTTAGAGATGAATTCCAGGGACGTCTCTGTATAATCCACGCCGTAATCCTGCATAGCAACTGGTGAGAACCTGTGAGATCCCGCCCAAGCCATCGTCATAATCCGGCGCAATAGAACAAAAGTGGGTAGCATTTTCTCTTCTAAATCGGACAAAGGTGATACGCTACGGTATCCTTTGGCCCAGTTCGATGCGCACTTATCAATATCCTCAACTTTTAAGTCAGTCGCAGCGCATCCAAAATCGTACAAAAACCAGCCAAATCCGCAATCATCAAAATCTAACAATATTGGACCATCTGACCCGATTAGTAGATTAGCTGATTTTAAATCTCCATGTATCAATCCAAAGTGATTATCGTCGACACCCCATGACTGTAAGCGCCTCTCGAGCACACTCACGGCATTAGCAATCATTCTATAACCGTCATTGGAGAGCCCTACAGAATTGCGCCAATCACCAAAAATGGCATTCTGACCAACGCAATTTTGAAAATCCCAAATCTTTCTTTGGAAGCCTTTGGGCGGACACCATTTCATTGAATGGACATGCAGTTTCGCAGTCATCGCACCCAACTCTTCCATAGTTATTCGCATGTCAGTGCTTGATTTTAAGGGGATACCATCAATATATTCGAATGCCACAACTGATCGACCATCAGCAAGAGTTCTGCGTAGGGTGCCTTTTTGCGTTGGGACTGGCTTAACCGTTTTTAAATCTGTTTCGCTTATAATTGCGCTAAGCCAGGTCAATTCCGAGTCTATTTCAATTGGTGTGTTATAACCTTGAAAATGCACTCGCAGCGCTAATTTCTTATTAACTTGTGGATTTTCAACCAGAAAGACTGCATTCTCAGATAAACTTATTAGTTTAATTTGACTGTTTGATGGCAATCCCCATTCAGTCAGTATTTTCCCTATGGCAACAATTGTTTCCTGTTCATTCCAGTCAGATCCTAAAGTATTCCAATCAGTCACTTTTTCACCGTTTTGCAAATTTTCTAGTAATCTTATTTTTTATTTTAAAAATGAATTAACACAAGATATTTTTCAACTTCTTAAAATACAGTTGTTGAATAGGTATTAAATAAAAGTTTAAATAAGATAGGATGTAAGGCTAATCTGCAGAATAATGGACAAAGGCGATATGATAAAAGCAATTTTAGCGTGTGACGATGATTGGGGGATTGGCAAATGCGGTGAATTACCGTGGCCACACAATCCAAATGATCTTAAATGGTTTAAAGAAAATACAATAGAAGGGGTCGTCGTAATGGGCAAATCAACATGGGATAGTTTGCCGTTTAAGCCTCTTCCCAAAAGAGAAAATATAATAGTGACAAGTAGCGATCAAATTATAGGATTGTCTGATTACGAATTTGTAAAGTTTCCTGACATAAGACAAAAATTGTTAGGTATAAAGCAATCAAGGGATATTTGGATTATTGGTGGTGCTAAATTAATAAACGGACTGCTTGATATAATTGCTGAATTCCACTTAAGTCAGATTAAAGGTACTTATAATTGTGACACATTTCTACCAGAAAAATTGATTAAAGAGCGTTATAGATTAAAGGAAAGTGGTAAATTTGGTGACGGAAGCTTTAATATATGGTGTAAGAAATGAAACAATATCTGGATGCTTTACAATTCATTGCAGATAATGGTGAAGAAGTAAGTGATCGAACTGGAGTAGGGACACGGAGCGTATTTGGCTATCAAATGCACTTCAATCTTCAAGAGGGGTTCCCCGCGGTTACCACAAAAAAATTGGCGTGGAAAAGCATTTTAGGAGAGCTTTTGTGGTTTTTAGAAGGCAGTACTGATGAAAGAAGATTAGCTGAGCGGACTTTTGAAGAAGATCGTTCACAACTCATCGGTAAAAAAACTATTTGGACAGCAAATGCTGATGCACAAGGCGTAGCACTTGGTTATAAAAATGATGATTTAGTAAAGAAATTGGGGCCAGTATATGGCCATCAGTGGAGAAATTTTGATGGAATTGATGAAGATAACAACAATAAAGCAGATCAAATAACCTGGCTAATTGATGAAATCGCAACGAATCCAAATAGTAGACGCCTGATACTCTCGGCATGGAACCCAAATCAAATAAGTGAGATGGCCTTGCCACCTTGTCATACACTGGCACAATTTAGAGTGATGAATGGGAAGCTAAGTTGTCAGCTTTATCAAAGAAGTGCTGACATGTTCTTGGGTGTGCCATTTAACATCGCAAGTTATAGTTTACTTACACACATGCTAGCTCAAATATGCGACTTACAATTAGGTACATTTGTTTGGGTTGGTGGTGATTGTCACATATACAGAAATCACAATAAGCAAGTAGCTGAGCAGCTTAAGCGAAAACCGCAAAACTTACCTCATTTGCATATGCCAAATTTTAAAAATTTACAGGAATTATTAGAAACAAAACCTCATGAATATATACTGGAAAACTATAAGCCGTTAGAGAGTATAAAAGCTCCAATGGCTGTATAATGAAAATCATTGATAAACTCAGAAACCTTCCATCTACACATCAAATATTGAGCGATGGTAATCTAAGTTTACTTATTAGAGAGTATGGAATTTTAATAGTAACTCAGAGTGTGAAAACTGTACTGTCTGAGACTCGTGATAAAATAAAACACAATAATACAGTAACTTACGATAATCTATTGAAGTCAATAAAAAATAAGATATTAAACACAATGCAAAGCTCACTAAGACCGGTCATCAATCTAACAGGAACAGTGCTGCACACTAATCTAGGCCGAGCTCAATTACCAAAAACTGCTATTCAAGCAATGGTAGATGTTGCGAGAGGTCCAAGTAGCTTAGAATATGATTTAGATAAGGGAAAACGTGGTGATCGCCACAAGCATACAGAGGCGTTAATCTGCCGTTTAACTGGTGCTCAGGCAGCAGTAGTTGTCAATAATAATGCTGCGGCTGTATTACTTACGCTTAATAGTCTTGCAAAACGCAAGGAGGTCTTAGTTTCGCGGGGTGAGTTAATCGAGATTGGTGGTGCGTTTCGCATGCCAGATATAATGTCCCAAGCGGGATGCAAATTAGTTGAAGTTGGTACTACAAATCGCACGCATAGTAGGGATTTTGATACTGCCATTAGTAGCAAGACAGCGCTGCTGATGAAAGTACATACCAGTAATTTTGAGATAAAAGGCTTTACCAAAAACGTATCGGAACTAAGGCTCTCCAGTATCGCGCACAATCATAATCTACCACTCGTAACAGATCTTGGTAGTGGCACTCTAGTAGACCTCGAAACATACGGGTTACCACATGAAACAACGGTTAATGAAGCTTTAATAGCTGGATCTGACATAGTCACATTTAGTACTGATAAGCTTTTGGGTGGCCCCCAGGCAGGGATTATTGCAGGGCGAACTGACTTAGTTGAGAAAATTAAAAAAAATCCAATGATGCGAGCAGTTCGACCTGATAAAATGAGCCTTGCCGCGCTCGATGCTGTACTAAAATTATATTTAAACCCTGATCGCCTAGCTGAGGAGCTACCTACTATACGTTTGTTATCTCGTGACTTGCTGGAAATAAAAGATTTAGCGCAGTCCTTGATAAGCGACTTGGAAGGCTATTGTACGGGTTTTAAAGTTGTAGTTGCACCTACGCATAGCCAAGTTGGCAGTGGCGCACTGCCAACTGACAGATTGAAAAGTTATGCTATAAAGTTAACTAAAGAAAAACATAAGCAATCTAGTAAGTCTTTGGATAAGCTTGCAAAGGCATTCAGGGTTCTTCCAGTCCCCGTAATTGGCCGTATTTCTGAGGATGCACTATGGTTTGACATGAGATGCCTTGACGACCGTGAGCACTTTAAAGAAAATCTTAAAGGTTTAGTTATTTCATGATTGTAGCCACCGCAGGACATGTGGATCATGGTAAAACAGAGTTAATCAGAGCGCTGACTGGTGTTGATACTGACCGCCTGCCAGAAGAAAAATTACGGGGTCTCTCCATAGATCTTGGATTTGCCTATCATACACTTCCAAATGGAGATGTTTTAGGCTTTGTAGATGTGCCTGGCCATGAGAAGTTTATTAGAAACATGCTAGCGGGAGTAGTAGGTATTGATTTGGGCTTGTTGGTAGTTGCTGCAGATGATGGTGTGATGCCACAAACGCGGGAGCATCTGATGATCCTAGACCTCCTTGGCATCAATCAATGTCTAGTTGCCCTTACCAAGATCGACCGGGTGTCACCAGATCGCGCAAAAGAGGTCGAGCAAGAGATAAAAACACTTTTTGAAGATTCTGGACGAAATGGGTTTGCTATTTATCCAGTTAATGCTCCAGATAATGTTGGAATTGAGGAAATTAGATTAGCTTTAGGTGAATGTGCAAAATCTAAAGTTAGCAGAAGTACTGATGGTTATTTTCGAATGGCTATTGATAGAGTTTTTAGTCTCAAGGGGATTGGGCTCATTGTGACAGGCATGGTATTTTCGGGAGCCGTTAATACCACCGATAAATTGATACTTTCTTCAGATGGCTCAACCATTCGCATACGTGAGATCAGAGCTAAAAATAATATAACAGATGAAGCAAAGATTGGAGATCGATGCGCCTTAAATATTGTTGGTCGTGGAATAAGTGAACATTCAATCAAACGTGGAGATTGGTTGATGGACACTAATCTATTTGTTCCCTCACGGCGGGTGGATGTATCCTTAAAGGTGTCAAAAAGTGAGACAAAGTCCTTAAAGCACTGGACGCCAGTTCATTTACACATTGGTTCAGATCACATGACAGCCAGGGTTGCAGTATTATCTGGGGGAAATATTGCAGTCGGATCCAGAGGATTAGCTCAGTTGATACTATCAAAGGACGTCTTCGTGGTTCATGGGGATCGATTTGTTCTTCGGGATCAATCGGCGCAGCGGACTATTGGTGGTGGCAATATAATTGATCCACGACCTCCAAAACGTGGTCGATCAAGGCCTGAACGGATCAAAATATTAAATTTGATGCAGGGAGAAACCACTGCAGAAATTTTAAGATCTTTAGCAGAGGTTAGCGACGTTGGTGTAGCGTTAGACCAATTTTTAATATCACATAATGTACCGCTATTAAAATCAGATAACTTAATAACATCTCTGGGGCTCCACCGTATTGGAAAAAATCCACATGAGAGAGTATTTTCTAATAAGAAATGGGATGCCTTACTGGAAAACATAATCAAAGCAATTACAGAATTTCACAATTTAAAACCAAACTTTGTGGGCCCAAGTATTGTTGAAGTGCAGGGGGCTATTTTCCCATTTGTTGAAATCACAATTATAGATGCTGCCATAAATGCATTAATTAACGATAAACGAGTACTCGAAAATGGTAAGAAGTTTCATTTACCCTCACATGAGTTTCATGTTTCAGAAAAAGATAAAATCTTACTAGCAAAAGTTGCAAAGATATTAGTACCTGTATCTGGCACTCCACTTAACCTAACTCAGGTTGCTCAAGAGGTAGCTGTAGAAATTAAATCTTTAGAAAAAACACTAAAAATTGGAATAAAGTTAGGAGATTTTGTCTTTATTGATAAAAACCGGTACGTACCACAATCCCTAATTATTAAACTTAAAGCTACTGCAGAGCATCTTGCCTCTAAATCTGTTGATGGATTATTCACGGTTGTCCAGTATCGTGATGAGGTAGATATGGGCAGAAACTTCGTCATCTCCATACTCGAATATTTTGACAGAGTAGGATTCTCCGAACGTACTGGGAATTTTCGCAGTATTCGGCGTTGTGCTGAAGATAATCAATCTGTAAAAAGTAAAAACTGATAGGGAAGAGGATCGAACCCCGGTGGGGCGCCTAGACTTCAAATCTAGTGGGAGGCGTACCACGTCTCCGGTGGGTTCGACTCCCACGCTCTTCCGCCACTTAAACATGTGAGACCGTCAAAAAAAAATTCAAAGATGTTATAAGTTAATTAGCTTTTTTAGGTGCTCATAATTCGACGTGTATCCTAGCTGGTTGATCTTGCGAGATGATCTGACCAATTACTGCACAAATTGGAACATTACTTGCCCTTAAGTCCTGAAGTAGGTTTTCCAGTTTTTCCTTAGGAATTGCCATTAATAAGCCACCAGATGTCTGCGCATCAGCTAATAGAAGTTGCTTGTTATCACTTACTTCCTCCGAGAACGTAGTTAATGGAGCTGCCGTTTCTAAGTTTCGGCGTGTGCCAAGCGGGCATAGACCTTTCTCCAGAAAGGCTTCTGCCTCTGAAAACTTGGGTATTTTAGAGTAAGAGAGACGGGCGCCAAGATCCTGTTTTGCAGATTCTGATGACGCTCTCAGCATATTGCCAAGATGCCCCAATAAACCAAATCCAGTGACGTCTGTAGCTGCTTTAACACCGTATTTCTGCATCACTGAGGCTGCGTCGGCATTAAGAGTAGTCATTGATAGAATGGCTTCGTTTAACTTACCCTCGGGCATCTCTCCACGTTTTACCGCTGTCGTTAAAACTCCAGTTCCTATCTTCTTTGTTAAGACCAAGTAATCTCCAACTTTAGCGCCCGTATTATCAATTATTTTTTCTGGATGTGCCAAACCTGTTACGAACAAACCAAACTTTGGCTCGCTGTCTACGATTGAGTGACCACCGGCAATTGCAATGCCAGCTTTGCTACAGATATCTGCAGCACCTTTTAGTACTGCACCAAGCTGATCTACTCCGAGAACCTCAACAGGCCAACTGACAAAACTGAGTGCACTAATTGGCTTTGCTCCCATGGCGTAGACATCGCTTAAAGCATTTGTGGCAGCGATCTGACCATAGACAAATGGATCATCAACAATTGGAGGAAAAATATCCACGGTTTCCACTAAGGCAAGTTCCGATGAAAGCCGATAAACAGCGGCGTCATCTGAACCAGCATGATCAACCATTAAATTGGGATCTTTAGATTGGGGTAGGTGGGCTAAAGCCTTGGCTAAATCTACTTGTGCAATTTTTGCTGCACAGCCAGCAGATTTGGCCAAGCTTGTCAGCGAGGGTAAGTTGGGCATACTTTCAAACCTTAATTTATAATAAATATATTCTTAAGAATTTTAAATTCCATGCCCTAGTTAACCAACTTTTAAATTGGAATGAAAGAACACAAAGAGATTTGTTTTATGTTTTTGTACCTTCTAGGAATTCAGCTGTGACATTTAAAAACAAACCTAGAAGTTTCATCAATCTGATTGAATGAACTTTTAAAACATTACAACTCAAGTAATTTCATCACCATCCAGCTGCGGATGTCCCCGGAAGTGGACCTTCTGACCAAAACCTAGGAGCCATGAGGGACATCTCAACAATTTGGCGCATGACTTTACTGTCAGAAGAGATTGAAATCGCTTCAAGTAAAAGAAGTAATCGACCTGCCTTTGTCTCTTCCCAAAACCATTTTCCCATTAATTCCAAGTCATCAATATTGTCACGATGGGTACGGGTCTCAGAGTAGTAAGCCTCTAAGTCCTCCACAACCAGTTTAAGAAGTGGAATGGCGGGTAGTCCCTTTCTTGGGCTTTTAGGGATGTCACCTGTCAGAAATTCAGCAACAAATGGTGCTAAATCACCAATCTGTAGTTCACTGGCACCAACTGTAGTTCGCCCTCGCGAGACTACTGCAGCCTCATAATCTGGTTGGAGTTCTTTCATCTCTGCACGAATTTCTGCCAACAGGTTGTCTATATCACCAATATCACTTGTGCTTAAAACAAGATCTGGGGGCAGGGCGTAACCCATACGCCCATCTCTTACAGGGATTGATTCAGGAAAATCAATAAGAACTGGACCTGCTGGAGCGTCTAGTAAGTCAAACGCAGCACGGATTACTTTTTTCTGAAAAGCAGGATCGTTTGGTTTGCCCATACCACGGCCCATTGGAAAATCTAAAAACAACGAGCGTGCCGGTTTTATAGCTTCCATTTGTTCCCGCACAAATCCAACAAGAACTGTCGCCAAACCTTCTGATTCAAAGTAGTGGGCAAGCCCGCACACGGCGCGCGTACAGAACGGTCATATGGGTATCAGGAAGACTGTATCAACGCCCTCCTGCTTCATCTTCGCCGCCACTGCTCGAGCAGATTTCTCCATTGTTACTGGGTCCGCCGCTCCCATAAATGAATAATGCTCATCCGCTACAGAGCCAATCTCACCATCGTTCGCCATTTCTTCGAGTCGATCGAGAGGAATTATCACATTTAAATCTTGCTGCCAGGCTGATCTGTCAAATTCAACCGCAACATGTGTCATAACTAGATCGCGATCATTCTTGTTAAATACCCGATGGTCCCTAGCAAGCCAAGAGAAGGGTTTGTCACCACGCCTTGATACTGCTGCAGTTGTCACTATTGAGACACGTCGCTCTTGCGGTGGAGACGGAACTGTCCAGTCTGGCTCAGCCACAACAGGCAAATCAAGATTTGAAATAAAACCACGAGCCACTGCGGGCATCTCAGTAATTTTTGTCACGTCACGGCTCCTATTAGGACCTTAATTTAAATTGGACATTCAGAAAACTTTGATCCTACAGTCTGCCCAACTTCATTAATGCTACCGACTTCAGAACATATGCTTGCTATAGTTGGGCAGTCTTTAAATGGATCACCACCAAACTCATCGCGTAAAATTCCAAAACCACCAGTCTCCTGTACTGTACGAACACATGTATATAAAAAGATATCAGCGTAAGAGCATGATGACCCTGTCATGAATGGCTTGGCTGAGCTGGATGCAGCTAAATTCTTCTCAAGCATGTTAGATCTGTTAGTGTGAAGAGTTGTCAAATTCTTTATACCAAGTTCTTTTCCACCCTCGGCAAGCGTATCAGTTAAGCGAAGACTTCTCCAAAAAGGTTCATTGTGGCCTGTTATAATATCGTGAAATGGAGATAATACAAAAGAGTAATAATCCTGGCACCAGGACCAATACATAGCAACTTGTGCTGCTTGATCAGCATCACTTGGAGTTAAAGGTCCCTCATATTTATTTACCAAATACTGAACAATAGCCATCGAGTCATTTAACTCAAGTCCGTTCGAATGGTCTTTCATCCAAGGAACTGTGCCGAAGGGCGCTTGTGTATCCTTATTAAAATCATCACCCATAGGATTGGACATTAAGGAATTCACTTTGATCCCATGCATCGCACAAATGATATTTATCTGTTCTCCTCGACCTACAACTGGAAGGTAGGCTAAATCAATTTCTGGCATTTTCACTCCTTTAGTATTTATAAAATACTCATATTCGTTGACCATTGTTTAATTATTTATAATTACTAAGATCCTAGCCGAAAGTGTTGTAATTATTAGAACTAAAGTCAACTGTAAATATGTAAATTATAGAACTCAAACTATTTTGCCATCCATAATTTTGAAAGGTACTGCCTTAACAAGCGAACCTACAACAAATACTTAACAAAAACCTAATGACGTGATTAGGAGTTATATACCTATCGTAGTCGGTATAATGAATTATGTTCCTGCCCACACTGGTGGTCGATAACTGCTCCACTGAAAATATCGCTCAAGCTCTTGCGCTACTTGTAATATTACATGATCTTGCAGGTGATGACCTGCTAGCTGAACGGCACAAGGATGCTCACCTTCAGACAGTTGAACAGGCAGTGATGCAGATGGCTGACCTGTCACGTTGCAGATGTAAGAAAACGGTGCGAATTTATGCCCTTCCTCACACCACATCTCCATATTAAAGTCATCAGAGTAACTGTCCAAAGTTCCAAGAGGGATAGGGTCACTTGCCAACGCAGGTGACAGGACCATGTCAATATTACTCATTGATTGCATTAATTTAACACTAGCATTATGCGCGCTCTGACGGGCCTGATATAAGTCCATTGCACTCAAGCTCCCAACAAGTTGGCGAGAGTAACGAGTGAGCGCATCCAACTCATCACGTTTTGGCTCACGACCAAGCTCTTTAATGTGATTTTCGATTTCATACACCACGTCAATCATCCATAGATTTTCCATCCAATTCCCCAAGCCTAGCTCTGTTGGGTAGTCGTATTCTACCGTTTCGTGCCCCATACTTTTAAGGGCATTGTGAACTTCCAGGACTGCCTTTTCTTGATTTGACCCAACTGCATTACCATTTGGAGTAACCGTTGTTACACCAATTTTAAGCTTTGGTACGGATTTATCGAGTGTCTTTAAGTAAGATTCCACACTTGATTTAACGTGATAACGTGCTCCACACATTGGGCCAGCACTAAGATCAAGTGCCGCCGCACTATCGCGAACGGTTCTTGAAATTACATGATCAGAGTTAAAGCCACCTGATATCTCAATGTAGTAGGGGCCAACAGGATTTAATCCAGCCGTTGGCTTAAGACCAAAGACACCACAACAGGCGGCTGGAATTCGGATTGATCCACCCAAATCTGTTCCGTGTGCTAAAGGGACCATGCCAGATGCAACAGCGGCCCCAGCGCCCCCAGAACTACCACCAGTGGTCAATTTTGAGTTCCATGGATTTAAGGTTGTGCCTCGGAATGTTGGCTCACAGACAAAATTTTCTGCAAATTCAGGCATATTGGTTTTACCAAGTATAATTAAATCACCATTCCTCCAACGGGACACTAACTCACTGTCAGGCCTTGCTGACGCATTCGAAAAAAACTTTGAAGAAAATGTCGTAGGCATGTCATGACTGAACTGATTAACGTCTTTGAGTAGAAATGGCACCCCAGCAAGTACGGAGTTACTTTTGAGTTCTTTAGAATACTTTCGTGCATTATCAAAGTTAGTCATCACAACAGCGTTTAGTTTAGGGTTTAACTTTTTAATTGCTTCAATTGCGACATCTGTAACTTCGCTAGCAGATATGTCTTTACGTTTGATTGCGGAGGCTAGACCAACAGCGTCAAATTCAGCGTATTCATTTAAATTCATTGTTATAAATCCAAAGTTTGAGTTTCAATTATTGATAACACCTCTTCAACATTTGGGGCGGGTGACGCAGTTACTTCAAATTTATGAGGAACATGCCCAGCTCCGATCATTGTGATTATAATCTCATGATCAGGAATTTTAAACGCCCCTCGGATCCGTTTGTCACTTTTACAATCCTCAGACCAATTCAACATACATGTTCCTAAACTAGCGGCATGTAAGGCATATACTAGAGACATTGCAAACAAGCCACCATCAATCCAGCCCTGATTACGTTCGCCAATCAAATCAAATTGACGTAAGTCTACTGTAACTAGTAGTACAACGCCCAATTTATGACCAAATCCACGATTCCCATTTTGATAAGATAATAAATAATTTTTTAATTTTTGATCATAGGCAGCGTATACCCTTCGAGTTTCTCGGTTGCAGCTACGTGGAGCTTTCAAAGATTGTCTTACTGCCGTCTTTACCATTAAAGGATCAATCGACCCACCAGTGAAATGGCGAACACTTGATCGGGCTTGAATAAAGCGTTCATAGTCAAAAGTTGTGGCTTCTTTTAATTCTTTTGACGTTAAGGAATAAGATCCCCCTGGATGTTTTGTCTCAGACATTAGATTAACAAAATTGATTAATTTATCCTTGATTTTGTCATCGATATCGAACTGGTTTCTTTTATGAAAATCAACATATGACTGCAACATTCCACGGGCTCCCTTGGTTGCAATCCCATTGCAACCAATACTCTCTAACTTTGATATTGCTGCCATTGATAAGATAATCGCATTTACACCAAAACCAGGACGTGGAACCTCCATGGTTAACCCTTTTTCTAGGGCATGATACGCATGAGTTAACACTGCCTCTAAAGCTACTGGATCTGAACTAATTTTAGTGACACTTGAGTACTTAAGAAATTTCTTTAAATCGTAGTCATAATTCTGTTTTGCCTCATTAATATCAATTGATGGAGTATAATCCTCTCTTAAAGCAGTCAGATCTGGGGCAACAGAAGTGGTAGTAATGTTAGTCATATTTTTCTTTCAATTGGTTTTATTAGAAACTTAATCTTTATTTAACTATATATCGAGTTTAAAATTTTTACTTGATATTTTTCTTAGTTAATTGCATCTCCAATTAGATGAGATACGATACAATTATAATAGGTGCAGGAGCGGCAGGAATGATGTGTGCTTCAGAGAATAAAGGCCGAACATTATTAATTGATCATGTAAAAAGTCCTGGTGAAAAAATCCGTATTTCTGGAGGAGGGCGCTGCAATTTCACTAATATAAATTCTACTGCTACCAACTTTCTTTCTAATAACCCTCACTTCTCTAAATCTGCATTAAACAGATACACCCAATGGGATTTTATCGACTTGGTTAAGGAATATAATATTAGTTACTATGAGAAAACTCTTGGACAATTATTTTGCACTGGTTCTTCCAAACAGATTATTGAGATGTTGAAGTCTCAGTTAAACCAAGCTCAAACCGAATTAAGATTATCTTGCTCAGTAAAGCAGTTAAACAAAAAAGAAGATATTTTTGAATTATTGCTTGAGCAAAATGGCAAGCAGGTAACCGTTATATGTAATCAGTTGGTCATAGCGACTGGTGGAAAGTCAATTCCAAAAATGGGTGCAACTGGATTTGCATATGAAGTTGCTAAACAATTCTCAATTCCACTTGTGGAGCCTCGCGCTGCTCTAGTCCCGCTAACTTTTGCAGATGGCCGTTTTAAATCTTTGATTGGAACCTCCGTGGCAACTAAAGTGTTTAATAACGAAGTTAGCTTCGATGAAGGGATGATTTTTACCCACAGAGGACTTTCGGGGCCATCGATTTTACAGATTTCATCCTATTGGCGGGAGGGAGAGATAATCTTTGTGAATTTAGTTCCAAACAGAGCAATACTAGATGAGTTAAAAAATCATCGAAGAGAGAATGGAAAACGAAACCTATCCACGATTCTATCTCATTATCTTCCGGCAAGATTAGTTGAGTATCTGTCTATCTCACTTGATTTATCGGGTAGGATTGCTGACCATTCAGATAGTAACCTTATCGAAATAGCAAATACACTTACTGCGTGGCCCCTAACACCTCACGGATCAGAAGGATATAGGACGGCAGAGGTGACGTTAGGTGGCATAGATACGGATGCGCTTTCTTCAAAAACAATGATGTGCAAAAAAGTAACTGGTCTTTATTTTATTGGTGAGGCTGTAGATGTCACTGGTTGGCTTGGCGGATACAATTTCCAATGGGCGTGGTCATCGGGCTGGGCTGCCGGCCAAGCTAACAATAAAATGTTGAGCTAAATGATAGCTTTTTTATTCAAAATAAAATCATTTGAATTATTATAATGACATTTAAAATAAAGCTCGAACAACCTACTAATTTTGTGTAGTGATTTTTTTCTTGGGATCAAAAAATGGTTTTTCAACAACCATGGCCTCAATATCACCATCAGGTGTATTTACGATCAGTTTTTGACCCATATCTGAAAATTCAATTAAAACCATGGCGAGACCAATATTTTCCTTCAATCGAGGAGAGTAAACCGCTGAGGTAACCTTACCAACCTCAACCTCATTATGCTTAATACCCCAAAAACGAGTATTAGGACCAGGCAGTGGGTCAGAGTTGAGGTGGAGCCCGACCTGTTTTCGCTTAATTCCTTCATTTTTTACCTTTAGCAGTGCGTCTTTTCCAATAAAGTCTATATCATCATCCAAATGGATCAAGCGATCTAGGCCTAGCTCGTAGGGGTTGGTGTGTATATCCATATCAGCGTGGTAAGATAACATCCCACCCTCTATGCGTCGAATTGAAGAAGTATGACCTGGCTTTAAACCATAGGCCTTTCCTGCGGCCATTATTTTCTCCCACAGCAAGTCTCCTTTACTGCTATCTCTTAAAAATATTTCATAACCCAGTTCACTTGACCAACCAGTCCGTGAGACAATCAACGGAATACCGTCTAATGAGAGCTCGCGATGCCAATAATAACGCAAATCACTAATACTTTCCCCAAAAAGTTCCTGCATTATTTTTCCCGACTGAGGGCCTTGCAGTTGCAATGGCGAGGCATCTGGCTCACAAATCTTAACATCTAACCCAGAGTTTACAGCAACTCCCTGTGCCCACAGTAAGACATCACTATCGGCTAATGATATCCAGTAATGATTTTCTTCAAGCCGCAATAAAACCGGATCATTTATTATACCACCAGAGGCATTTGTGATTATTATATATTTGCACTGACCCACAGCTAACTTAGATAAATCTCTAGGTGTCAAAAGTTGGATAAATTGAGTTGCATCTGGGCCCGTTATCTCAACCTGCCTTTCGACAGAAACATCGCAGAGGATTGCGTCATTTATTAAATTCCAAAAGTTTTGTTCTGGATCTCCAAAGTCACGCGGAATATACATGTGATTGTACACGGAAAATGCCGTCGCGCCCCATCTGACGGTTGCGTCAAAAAAAGGAGATTTTCTTATTTGTGTTCCAAAACCAAAATCATTTAAAACAGTCATCTCATAATACTTTCAATATTTTTTTAAACTTCTCTATCATTACTTACCTTAGCAAGGCCTTAGTAAAACCAATGTTATTTAGCAATACCGAGTTTAATCAGAAATCAAATAAAATCTGAATTGATCCAATTTGATTTAGGTACCGTATAACAGAAAAATGGAGAAATTGATAAAATGTTAAATCTTATTACCCGTTCAAAGATCGTCAATAAAATGTTAATGATTGTTGGTTTTGTTATTTTAACAACTGGTTCAGCTAATGCAGATTTCTTTGATTTCTTGTTTGGGCCAGAACCCTGCAAAGTAGGGACAGAGTACACTTGTAGTGAATTAGAAAATGCACAATACAATGTATACTTTTATTCACCCGATAAAGAGGAAAAATATATTGGTTTAGCAAGAAATTTAGCAACCGCGAAAATAATAAGTGTACAGTACGCAAATTCATTAAATTTAAGCAGAGACTCTGGCTGGACTACTACCTTTTGCTTAAAAACTAAATCATCAGAATGTGCCGAAAAGCATTAGATTTTTGAAATTTTTTTTGTAAGATTTGTCGCAGTAAATCCATGGACGTTTCCTAAATCAATTATTTGGATGATTCAAAATTGTATAAGTTAAAAATAAATACCACAATTCCTGTTGTCTGAACCTTAGCTTTGCCACACCCTTATTATAATTTCTATCATGACGCTGCTAAAATTTTTTTAATACTTAAACAGTTCCTTTGATTGCATTTGCGTGAGCAGCGTAGGTCACGCTTTGATTTTTATTCACTAATAAATTAGCTTTTACATTCTGCTTCAATTCACTTAAATCACGCGTATTTATTCTGTTTAGTACAGGTTGGAGCGCCGGAGATTTAAGTGTGATTTTCCAGAGTTCTTCAAAACTAGCAAACGTGCGTGACACCGTAATTTGTTTTGATTCAATATTTTCGATCCCTGCGAGTGACCACAAATCATTTAAATTCTCTATTGTAGATACTTCTGCACTTGGCGGAATTGGATAACCAATACTCATTTTTCGTAATCCAAAATGAATAATTTCAACTGGCAATCCACCCCCGTAAACATCCCAAACATAAGCAGAAATAGAGCCACCAGGTTTTACAACTCTTACCATTTCTCTTACACCATCCAGAGGCTTTGGCACAAAGAAAAGAACTAATGCCATTGTCGCAAAGTCAAATGAGTTCTCCTTAAATGGCAAAGCCATCGCATCCGCAACTTGAAAGCTTAAAATATTGGATGAGAAGCGATTACTTGCAAACTCAATTTGCTCTTCAGATGGATCTATACCAGCAATATTAACTGGGGCACATTGTTCAAAAATCTGCTCAGTGAAGGCGCCACTACCACACCCAATATCGATCCACTTTTTATTTTGACTTGGACCTATCCAATCGATAAATTTTGATCCTAATAGTTGGCTCCAAGCGCCCATCATTTCATCATATGCGGCTGCATCATTATATTTTATTGGTGTATTTGATGGTTGGCTCATAAACATACTCCATAATATTCAATATTGTCTTAAACTTGCTCAAAATTTTATCATGAAGTAAAGTATTCAATAATACTTATTTACTATAAATTTTTAAAAAATTATCGTCACTAATCCTAAACTTATTTAATAGGAAACCTCATGAACGTAGAGACAATAATAATAATTAATGGTCACGTTCAAACATTGGATGAACAGTCGTCAACTGCAGAGGCAATCTTTATTAAAAATAACAAAATTCACAAAGTTGGTTCTGAAAGTGAAATTTTAAAGTTAAAAGAAGAGAATACAAAAGTAATATCTGCAAATGGTGGAACTATAATGCCAGGCTTTATTGATAGCCATGTCCATCTATTTCCAGGTGCAGATGGATTAAATAAATTAGATTTAATGCAAATAAATACATTCGACGAATTAAAATCATCAATTTTAAATCAAATAAGCCAGAATCCAGCAGGGTCATTCATTTTTGGCCGTGGGGCTAACTATAAGTTATTTAGTGAATCAGATTTAAAAAGTAGAAAACAACTAGACCAAGTATCAACCTCCAATCCAATTTTATTGCAGGCGCCCGATGGCCACACTGCCTGGGCTAATACAAAAGCTCTAAGTGATGCCAATGTATTAAATGGTGTCAGCCTGCCAGTGGGACATGAAGTTTTAATGTCGTCTGATGGGCTTGCTGAAGGCATGTTGAAGGAGAATGAAGCCATCAGACTGGTACTCACGTTGCAAGGATCAAATAGAGCCCGGGTTGGATTGGACACAGGAGAAGATCCACACCCACCGGCAACAAATCAAGAACGCCTGAATGATATTGAGGTATTGAAAAACGGATTAAGTCACTTAGCAAAACTTGGGGTGACCAGCATTCATAATATGGATGGTAATTTTTACACATTAGAACTTTTAGAAGAAATTCGAAATAAAGGGAATTTAACATGCAGAGTTAAGGTACCTTTCCATTATAAGACTGAAATGGGAATAGAAAAGTTAGAACTCGCATCAAAAATGAACGAGAGATGGGATGATGATTTTCTTAGTTCTGGCTTAGTGAAATTCTTTATGGATGGTGTGCTTGATTCAGGCACTGCATTTTTAATTGATGATTATGCAGATACGCCAGGTCATAAGGGTGACGCCCTATTTGATGAGGAGCTCTTCAATGCACTATCAAAAGATGTTGATAGACGGGGTCTACAAATTGCAGTTCACTCAATAGGCGACGCTGCAGTACGCCGAGTACTGAATGCTTATACGTATGCGAGAGACAAAAATGGCATTCGTGATAGCAGGCATCGGGTTGAACATATTGAGTTAATTCAAGAAAACGACATACCAAAATTTAAGAAACTAGGTGTCATAGCATCAATGCAACCAGTTCACCCTCCCGGTTCTGATGGGTTACCTTTGGAGCCAACAATTTCAAAAATTGGCCCACAAAGATTTGATTTAGCTTACGCCTGGCGGAGCATTAAAGATGCTGGTGGCAAGGTCACCTTTTCTACAGATTGGCCAGTTTCCAACGTTAATCCAATTAACGCGATTTCAAATGCGCTTAATCGAAAGGTATGGACTAATGGACAGAAAGATCAAAGATTAAGCTTAATAGAAACACTTAAGGCTTATACAATTGAAGGCGCATATGCTGAGTTCAAGGAGCAAAAAAAAGGGAAATTGAAAGAGGGCTACCTGGCTGATATCGTCATTCTCTCAGACAGAATTGACCTTTTAGATACTTCTGAATTATCAACATTGATAGTTACTCACACAATAGTTGATGGTAAGTTAATCTTTAGTTCTAATTCAATTTCAACCGATGCATAATTTAATTTAGCTTAATTTTGAATTTGCTGGGACATGATACAAAGGATTTCCCATAGCATAGTAGCTGCTACCAGGGCGGTATTTCCAGTTCTGTCGTAGGGGGGCGAGACCTCAACAACATCTGCACCGATCAAATTTAACCCACTTAAACCACGGATCAAGGCCTGAACCTCTCTAGGAAGAAACCCTCCAACTTCAGGCGTTCCTGTTCCAGGTGTAAAAGCTGGATCAATACTATCTACATCGAACGAAAGGTATGTATCGCCAGAGCCAACAATTCTACGAGCTTCCAATATCACATCTTTTAGGCCCATTTCATAAAACTTCTCAATATGAATTACTTCCATACCGCTGTCGTACGAGAAATCCCAATGAGGTTCTGCTCGCCCACGTATCCCAATTTGAATTGTTCGCGATGGGTCAAGCACACCAGCTAAAACTGCATTCCGAAAGGGGCCACCATGATGAAATTTAGAACCGTTAAATGCGCCGCCAGTATCAGCATGCGCATCAATGTGTATCATTCCTACAGATTTATTTCTTCCTAGTGCCTTTAATATAGGATAACTTATCGAATGATCCCCACCAATTGCTATAGGTAAAATTCTAGCGTCTTTTATTTTATGAAAATGCTGTTCTATTTCATCGTTAGCTTTGTCTATATTGTAAGTGCTGATAATTGGGACATCACCAAGGTCTGATATTCTTGCTAACGATGCTGGAATAATGCCATTAGCGTGATTTTTTGGTCCATTTGTCATTGCTGACATTTCGCGTACTTGTTGCGGCCCAAATCGTGCCCCAGGACGATTTGTAACTCCCAGATCGTAGGGGACACCAATTAATCCAATATCTGTTTTATCAAAATTTTCTCTTAATGGCGCCCTTAAAAATGTTGAAATGCCTGAGTAAGGCATTACCGACTCTCTTTTATCACCGCCTAGTGATACACCATTGTCTAAAAAGTCTTGTAATTTCCGGTCATTTAAATGTTCTTTCTCCGCTAATACTCTTAATTCAGTCAAGGTTAATTTTGCCATAAATTCTCCTGATCAGTTTATTTAAATTCTTTCAAGTATATAAACAGTCGAGCCAATATTGATCGATGAAAGATGCTGTCCATATTCTGAGAATAATTCCACAGCTAAATTATCATCAAGCACCGTCTTTAATTCACTCTTACATGATTCTTGGGCCATGGCAGCATCGTTTAAAGTAAACGCTAGTAAGCCTCCTGGTATCAAAGCATTCAACGCACTTCGCAATAATGACGCTGGAGCTGCACCAGCACCAATAACTCCAATTGCAACAATTGCGTCGTATGTTCCTGCTGGATCTGGAAATGGGTTGTTTATTGTGCCCTGAATTAAGCTTTTATAAACTTTCTTCTTTTTAGCATTTATTAACATTGATAAATTAATCTCAGACCCATAGATGTTCGAAAAGCCAGAGTTAGTTAAAGCTACCCCGGATAAGCCTGTACCACATCCAATATCAAATATTGACGCCTCTAATGGTAGAAACTGTGTTAATGCTGAAGCTGTTCGGGCGGGGGACACATACCCATTTTCCTCTACCTCCTCGTCATAGCTGTCAGCCCATTCATCATAAAGGTCATTGATATCATCCTGAGTTTTTAAGCCATATGCTTTTGGAAAAAATTTAGGTTTATCTATCATATGTTAATTTATAGCCTTGGTTAAAACCACTAGTACAGGCTAAAATTCCAAAAAATCTGACAATTATTCTTGATTTTCTTTAAGTCTTTTTGGGTCTGTTCCCCACATCGGGTTTCCCTTCTTTCGTTTCCTAACCCCATATCCATGTTTTTTATAGTGGGCTTTCAGTTTTTTAAATAAGACTGTTAATGTCTTTTTGTCTTGCTTTTGACTGCCCATATATATTCCACCACTATTCCTCTGAGATATGATAGTCTCATTTGCTATTCTTGACGAGTCAAAGTATCAGAATAATGCCATAGATAATAAAAAATTTTAGTTTGAAAGAAGTCATGCGATTAAAACATTGTCATAATTTTAAAGACTTTAGAAAGTTAGCAAAAAAACGCTTACCATCACCAGTTTTTAACTACATTGATGGCGCGGCAGATGACGAGATTACTTATAGACGAAATTCTACTTCTTATGATGACGTAGATCTGGTTCCAAATGTATTGACCGGAGTAGATGAGGTGGATTTGTCTACAACAATATTTGGAAAAAAACTTAAAATGCCACTATATTGTGCGCCAACAGCCGTACAGCGATTATTTCATTATGACGGTGAACGTGCTGTTGCAAAGGCAGCTCAAAAGTACGGAACAATGTTTGGAATTTCGTCACTAAGCACCGTAAGCGTTGAGGAAATTGCAGAGCTTACAGATACACCGAAAATGTTCCAATTTTATTTTCATAAAGACCGTGGATTAAATGACAGCTTGTTAGAGAGAGCAAAAGCAGCAAAATTTGATGTTTTAGCGCTTACGGTTGACACAATCACTGGTGGTAATCGAGAAAGAGATCTGAGATCTGGGTTCACTATACCCCCTAAAATCACACCAAGTAGCTTATTAAGTTTTATCACAAAGCCAATGTGGGGTCTAAATTTCATAACGAAGCCAAAATTTGAGTTACCGCACCTGCAAGAATATGTTGGTGCTGGGACAAATGTAACCACATCGATTGGTGAGTATTTTTCTACAATGTTGGATCAATCCATGAATTGGAATGACGCAGAGAAACTGTGCTCTCAATGGGGCGGACATTTTGCGCTGAAAGGTATAATGAGCGTTGAGGATGCAAAGCGAGCTGTGGATATAGGTGCTACTGGTATAATGGTTTCAAACCATGGAGGTCGTCAGTTAGATGGGTCCAGGGCACCATTTGACCAATTGGCAGAGATTGTTGACGCGGTAGGAGATAAATTAGACATTATTTGTGAAGGTGGGATCCAAAGAGGAACTCATATTTTAAAGGCATTATCACTTGGAGCAAAAGCCTGCTCAGGTGGCCGACTATATCTTTATGCACTGGGTGCTGCAGGTCAAGCTGGAGTTGAGCGAGCTTTGAATCAATACAAGATTGAATTAGAACGTGACTTGAAATTAATGGGATGCACCTCAATCGATCAATTAAATCGATCAAACTTACGCATTCGATCGAATTAAATTATTTTATGAATAAAAAGCCTCTCTCATCAAAGATATGTGTAATATGTAAAAAACCGTTTAATTGGCGAAAAAAATGGGCCAAGGACTGGGAAAATGTGAAATATTGCTCTGTACGATGTAGTAGACAACGGCAAAGGGATGGTTAATTGTCTTGTTGACCTAAAGTAATCTTAATTTGATCTTGCCTTCACTTTGCTCTGATGTTTCGAATTAAGAATGATTTTAAGAAATAGGGAGAATATAATGTTAGTAAGTGGTTCAATTACTCTTTCAAAAGGGTTTGATACTTGGAAGGCTATGGTCGTCAAAAACAAAGAAAGACTTAAGGATTATGGTCTAACTTTTGTTTTTGCGGGCACAGAAATGCAGGATGACTCAAAATTACATGTCGTAATGCACTTCACATCAATGGAAAACCTGCAAAAATTCCAGGCAGATGAAGAACTTGCCAAAGAGCGAGCTGAGGCAGGCGCAGTACTGGAAACAAGTGTAATGACGCCTATAACCGATGCAGCATTTACCAATTTTCCAGATGTAATTTAAGAATAAAAAAACGTTTTAGCATTATTATTATTCACTTGATTGAAACAAAATATAAAATTATACAATATAATCAATAATTTATATGAAATTTATAAGAAAGTTTTTAATTTTAAGTCATAAATCAGAGTAGTATTATTTAAATATGGTTGAAAAGTTATTGTAAATAATCATTAAATTTTTTTCTAAGAAGGTTTTTTTGGACTTTTCCCATTGTATTTCTTGGGAGTTCCTTTGCGAAAATTATCGCTTTAGGATGCTTATATTTTGCTAATTTGACTTTTATTCCATCTATAATAAGTTTTTCAGATAGTTGAATGCTATCATCTCCAATAATAACCGCAACGACAGCTTCTCCAAAATCGTTGTGAGGTAGGCCAATAACACAACTTTCAACCACTCCATTTATGTCATCAAGAATACTTTCAATCTCTTTAGGGTATATGTTGTAACCACCTGAAATAATGAGATCTTTTTCTCTGCCAACGATTGATATTCTCCCAGTATTATCAGAAAAAGCCATATCACCAGTAATAAAGTAACCATCACTTCGAAATTCTTCTGCAGTTTTTTCTGGCATATTCCAGTAACCTGGAAATACATTAGGCCCTGATACCTCTAATATACCAATTTTTCCTTCTACAACCTTTTTTCCTGTCGCATCTACTATTTTTCCCAATACATCTGGAAGTAGATATCCGACAGATCCGGCAATTCGATTACCATTGTATGGATTTGATGTGAGCATACCCGTCTCGGTCATACCATATCTTTCCAAGATCCTTTGACCAGTTAACTCTTCAAACGCAGTAAAGGTCTCTGGCAGCAGAGGAGCTGATCCCGAAATAAATAATCTCACATTTTCACATTTTTTTCTATTAAATGTCTTTTCTTTTAATAATCTCACATAAAAAGTTGGAACTCCCATAAGAACAGTAGAATTACATAGCTCATTTGAAACTCTATTAGCATCAAACTTATCAAGAAATATAACTTTTGAGCAGTTTAACAATGCACAATGCAGAGCAACAAAAAGTCCATGAACATGAAATATAGGTAAAGCATGAAGTAAAACGTCATCATCTTGCCATGCCCAGTAATCAAGTAAATTAAGTGCATTAGACAATAGGTTTTTATGTGTCAGCATCGCCCCTTTTGAACGGCCAGTGGTTCCCGATGTATACAAGATAGCTGCCAAGTCATCATCTTGGCAATGCTCAACGTATTCAGATGGCTTCAGAGCCTTTAAATATTCTACTAATGATCCATTGGACAATTTACCTAATGATACTAGGTTTGCGATATTTACTTCTGTTGTAAGTGGTCTCATAAGTTCTTCTTGCTCAGGGCTGCAAACAAAGAGGGCAGGCATCGAGTCACTCAAGAAATATTTAACCTCTTCTAATGTATAGGCAGGATTTAAGGGAATATAAATTGCGCCAAACCTAAGACACGAAAGATACAACAAGACAGCTTCTATTGATTTCTCCACTTGAACAACTACCCGATCACCCTTCACAATTCCCATCTGCTTAAAAAGTGAGACATACAAGCCAGTCTGTTCCTGTATCTCATCAAACTTTAATGTTCCGTGATCAGATTCTAGAAACAGGCGATTACTGTGTTTTAAGAATTTTTCTTGGAAATTTGTGTATAAATTCTTGTTTAACATTATTTCATTCTTCAAATTACAAATTATTTCTGTTTACTTAACAAATTATATAAGAATTGCAAAATGTAATTACTCCTTATATTGAGGTTAAACGCACACAAATGAATATAAATTTTGCATTAATAAATATTAATATATTATTGTTTTGTAATGTTTAAATTTTATCTTTCCTTAATGTTTGATTTAGTTCGAGAGTAAAAAATAGTACTAGAAGGAGCTAATAAATGTTAAAAATGGTAGCAAGCAAATTTTAACTGAAGAAGTATATACTTGGAATAAACCAACACTTACCTCGGGGCAAATGCCATTTTTGATTGGATGCACAATTAAATTAGCTTTAGTAGCACTTCTTATACCTTCAATTTGGAAACTAATTAACTCAACAAAAAGATAGAATAACTATCATTTAAATTTGTTTTCTGGACTAAAGTCAGCTGTTATTGGATCTCTAGGTGAGCTTA
>ENA-ORDR01000163-ORDR01000163.1-marine-metagenome-genome-assembly--contig:-NODE-163-length-34239-cov-9.200662_pt1 | contig 34239 bp, 35 predicted proteins | sample MGYA00240993_ERZ508538 | MGnify/ENA primary metagenome ERZ508538 (study PRJEB26207, sample SAMN05421999) | marine metagenome | isolation source: Monterey Bay, California, USA | place: USA:Monterey Bay... | reverse complement strand
GTGTTAAGAAAGCTTTAGATACAAAATGGATTAATTCAGTTAAAAAAATTGGTGATAAAAGTACAAAACCAATCTTTATACTGGGTATGAATAGATCTGGAACTACATTGATTGAGCAAATCTTATCGTCTCATTCGAAAGTTGTTGGTGGAGGGGAAATACCATTTATTAATAAGTTTTGTTTCAGAAGGGTTGCGAATCTCAAAACATGGGAAAATTTTGATCCTTCACACTTTGCAAAAAAATATTTGGAGCAACTTGATCAAATTGATGAGCATTCATCCCATGTTACAGATAAAATGCCTGCAAACTTTTATTGGGTAGGTTTGATAAAAGCGGTATTTCCAAGTGCTAAAATCATTCATGTAACAAGAGATCCGATGGATACATGTTTATCAAATTATCGGAATTACTTTTCGTCATCTGGAAACGGGCACGCCTATGATCAAATAGACTTAGCAGATTTTTATCATCAGTATCGTCAATTAATGCATCATTGGTACTCCGTGTTTCCTAAAGAAATATTCCGGTGTGATTATGATCAGCTAATAGCTAATCAGGAAAATGTAAGTAGGACTTTGATTGGCTTTTGTAATTTATCATGGGAGCCCAAAGTGTTGGATTTCCACAAAAATGAAAGAACAGTGAAAACAGCTAGTGTCACCCAAGTTCGAAACAAAATTTACACGTCATCTGTATCTGGATGGAAAAAATATGAAAAGCACCTTCAACCGATGTATGAGCTTTTAAACGAAAAAGGCTGTCTTGAGCCATGGAATGTTGATAGTTACAATTAATTTTTATTTACATCTTATGCTGTAATCTTGGGTTTTGTGTTATACTTTTTAAATTGTTTAAATCATTGTTTTTTAATTGAAATGGATTGGTTTAAGAAATTTTTAGTCAACTTAAAGTCCGTAATGCCTTATGCTCTTAGGTATATTGAATTCTCGGCAACATACGACCAGATTGACGCTAAGAATTTATTTTGGATTTAGGTTAACCCATGGTGCTGGAGGAGAGAATTGAACTCTCGACCTCGTCATTACCAATGACGCGCTCTACCACTGAGCTACACCAGCTATCTCGGAAGCTCACTTAAGCTTAATTTAATTATCAGGCAAGCATAATCTGGACGCGCGTGAACCTGTGTAGTATCAGACTGTTATGGTTGATGGTAAGAAAAAGCTGGTGTCTCAGCAAAAAAAAGAAGGGGAACGTGCGACGCGTCTTGAGATGGCTTTGCGCGCAAATCTTCAAAAGCGCAAAAAACAGACAAAACTCAGAAATGAAAATGATAAATCTATCGAGGAAAAAGAATAATTTAAATGGATTCAATTTTAGTAACTGGTGGGCAGCCGTTAATAGGTAGTATAAATATTGCAGGTGCAAAAAATGCCTGTCTTGCTTTGATGCCATTAACACTCTTAACAGAGGAAAAGTTAATTTTGACAAACGCTCCAAGGTTGTCAGATATAAATACATTTAAACAGTTATTAACATCCCTCGGATCAGAGGTGGATTTGGCGAATAATGGTCAAGAAATACAACTTTCTTCTCAAAAAATTCAAACTGTAAGAGCTGACTACGACATAGTGAGGAAAATGAGAGCGTCAAATTTAGTTCTTGGGCCTTTGTTAGCTAGAGAGGGGCAAGCAATTGTATCGCTTCCTGGTGGATGTGCGATTGGTGCTAGGCCAATGGATATACATATTGAAACTTTGGAAATGCTTGGCGCTAAAATAATTTTAAAGGATGGTTACCTACACGCCAGCGCTCCTAAAGGATTAAAAGGTTGTAAAATAAAATTGAGATTTGCTTCAGTTGGAGCAACTGAAAATTTAATAATGGCTGCATCACTAGCAAAAGGAACTACAATTATTAGTAATGCTGCCTGTGAGCCAGAAGTTGGCGATTTAATCGACTGCCTAGTAAAAATGGGAGCTAATATCTCTGGAAGAACTACTTCAACTATAATTATTGAAGGAGTTGATAAATTATATGGCACTACACATCCTGTAATTTCAGATCGCATTGAATTAGGAACATACATGCTTGCTCCAGTGATAGCAGGTGGAAAGTTAGAAATATCTGGTGGAAATATTCAGTTATTGAGCGCGTTTGTGGAAAAGTTAACACAAATTGGTGTATCCATAAAAAAATCAAATGATCGCATAATTGTGGAAGGTCCACAGGAAAGAGTAAAAGCAATAGATATCAAAACAGGAGTTTTTCCTGGCTTCCCAACTGATTTGCAGGCTCAAATGATGGCGTTATTATGTACCGCTAATGGCACCTCGCTTTTGCATGAAACTATTTTTGAGAATAGATTTATGCATGCGCCAGAGTTGATTAGAATGGGAGCCCAGATAGAGGTAAGTGGTGGGCTAGCAAAAGTGACTGGTGTGAGTAAGCTTAAGGCAGCTCCCGTAATGGCTACTGATTTGCGTGCATCAATCTCAATGATCTTAGCGGCTTTAGCTGCGGAAGGACAAACTATAGTTAATAGGGTATATCATCTGGATCGTGGGTATGAAAATGTTGAAGAGAAATTAAGTAACTGTGGTGCATTAATTGAAAGGATAAGTTCGTAGTGGCAATTGATGCAAAATATGAAGATGCTTATTCTAATCCAATTAGGTTGAGGGCATTAGATTTAGAGGACCTCCAAGTCATCTCAACGTTATGCCAGGACTCTATAGTTTTAGGACCAGACATATCTTGGGAAAGTAGCAAACGAAGACTTGCTCTTCTTTTGCACCGTTTTCGATGGGAAGAATCTTATGATGAGCCTGAGAGAGTTAGAAGCCTTTTGTTGTTTAAAGATGTGAAAAAAGTTTCTAGTAAGTCTTTATCACGAACTGATGTAAATAAAATTTACTCTCTTTTATCGTTAAAATTTGAATATGAGGATAATATTAGTGGTAAATTTACTCTGACTTTTTCAGATCAAGCATATATTTTGATTGCAGCAGAATGTTTGGATGTTAATCTTCAAGACGTTACCAGGCCATATAAGGCACCTTCAAAAACCAAGCCGAAACACGAAGAATGAAAGATTTAATTCAAATTGATATCGAAGATCAAGAGCTTGCAGTTCCAACGCCTGAAATCGCCCAAGAGAGAAAAGTTGCCATATTTGATTTACTAGAAGAAAACTCATTTTCTTTACCAACCCGTTCTGAAGCAAAGCCACCAAACGGTCCTTACAAACTTACTTTGGGAATAAGAGAAGGTAGATTAGCATTTGACGTAAAAACAAATTTAGATGAGCCTGCAACAATTGTAGCTTTGTCTTTAACACCTTTGCGGCAGGTAATTAAAGATTACGCTCAGATATGTGAGGCGTATTATGATGCAGTAAAAAAACTTCCACCAGCTCAGATTGAAGCTATTGATATGGGGCGTCGTGGAATTCATGATGAGGGAGGTAGGCTATTGCAAGAACGATTAGAAAACAAAATTAATCTTGATAAGTTAACAGCGCGTAGGTTGTTTACGTTAATTTGTGTTCTTCATTTTAAAGGTTGAAAGATGAGTAACAAGGAACAACCAACGTCTATTCTTTTCTGCTGCGATCATAATTCGATTAGATCTCCTATAGCCGAAGGTTTGATGAAAAAACATTTTGGAACCTCAATTTATGTTCAATCAGTTGGTGTGGAGTCTGAAAAAGAAATTGATGGTTTCACTATTGCTGTATGTAAAGAAATAGGAGTTGAATTAGGAAGACATCAGGTGAGAAATTTTGATGAAATGGAAGCGCTTGGTGATCATATGATTGAGTTTGATATGGTCGTTGCTCTTTCTGAGGCATCTTATAAAAAGGCAACTAAATTAATTAATAGTGTGAAACCAAAAGTTGAGTATTGGCAAGTTGGAGATCCTATTTTTAATAGTGAACGCAGAGAAGATAAATTAATTATTTACAGAGCCATAAGAGATCAAATTGATAATCTGATCTCGACTAAATTTAATAATAAATAGCATTTAAATTTTTATTTTGATTTCAATTTTCTGGAATAAAAAGATTAAATGGTTTCTAGTTGGGTAAAATACGTGTTAAAAATAACATTTTATTAGAACATCAGTGATGAAATTACTATTTTTAATGAAATGTACTTGATTTTTTTGAAATTTTTCAACATTGACCTAACAATCTAATACAAAATTTAAAAAAGCGGGAGTAAATATGGCCAAAGAAGAATTACTAGAGTTTCCAGGAGAAATAAAAGAACTCTTACCCAATGCAACTTTCAGAGTTGAATTGGAGAATGGCCATGAGATTATTGCGCATACTGCTGGAAAAATGCGAAAAAATCGTATTCGGGTCTTGGCAGGAGATAAGGTTCTAGTTGAAATGACTCCTTATGATCTTACAAAAGGCCGAATAAATTATAGATTTAAATAGTAAATGAAACTAATACTTGGATCAGCTAGTCCTCGTAGGTTAGAGATTTTAAAACAAGCAAATATTGTTCCAGTTAAAATAATACCGGCTGATATTGATGAAGAACCAAAAGCTGGAGAGCTTCCCATTAAGTATTGCGAAAGGATTGCCCTAGAAAAGGTTAATGCAATAAGTGGTGGTGCTGATGAAATTATTTTGACTGCTGATACCACTGTCTCAGTTGGCAGAAGAATAATGGGAAAACCCAAAGATCCTGATGAAGCAATAAAATTTTTAAAGTTATTGTCTGGAAGAAGGCACAAAGTTATAACAGCTATTGCAGTAAAAAATGCCCAGGAAATCAGAAAAAAATCCGTAATTTCTAGTGTTAAATTTAAAAACTTATCTTCGCACGATATTGACTATTATATCTCATCTGGAGAATGGAAGGGAAAAGCGGGGGGTTATGCGATCCAAGGATTAGGCTCTGAATTTATCCCATGGATTTCTGGTTCGTATTCTGGAGTTGTAGGGTTGCCAATTGCTCAAACAATTAGCTTGTTAAAATCTTTGGGTTGGACTCCATGAAGGGAATGAATATTGCTTTTTCACAATTAGAGGGCCGATCAGCAGGTGCTTTGGTCGAAGATGGTCAATTGGTAGATTTTGTAATCGCGCCTATAAGTGGAAATGAACCTATACCAGGAGCAATTTATAGAGGGACCGTTGGTCAAACGTTGAAAGGATTAAATGGTGCCTTTGTAACTCTTGATAATGCACAAAAAGGTTTTCTAAAGTTGTCTAAAGGTTTAAGTCCTGGAAAGACAATCATAGTTCAAGTGACCACCTCAGCTGAAAATGGTAAAGCCCCCTCGTTAACTCAAAGAGTTATATTCAAAAGCAAATATGTGCATGTCACACCCTTTTCTCCTGGGTTGAATATTTCACGTAAAATAAAGAATGAAGAAGTGCGAGGAAATCTAAGAATTATGTCAGAGGAAATTCTTGGTGAAAATCCTGAGTTCGGTATGATTATGAGATCTTCCTGCATAGACGCAGATGAAAGAGAAATTTCTTCTGATATAAAGAATACTTGGAAACTTGCGCAAATTGTAATGCGAGATGGCAAAGGTGATCCTGAGCTTTTATTAGATGGAGCAGATCCTTCTGATTATGCGTGGCGGGAGTGGCCAGAACTAAGCTCTGCAAGCATTATTACGGGAGAAGACGCTTTTGATAAAGTTGGTGTTTATGAGCAGATAGAAGCGTTAAGCCAATCCTATGTTAAGCTTGGAGAGGGTGCATCGATGTTCATTGAAATAACCAAAGCAATGATAACAGTCGATGTTAATTCAATTGGGGGTGTGTCATCCGCATTAAATATAAATTTAAAAGCTGCTGAAGTATTGCCAAAAGAGCTTAGATTGCGAGGTTTAGGCGGCCAGGTTGTAATTGATTTTATTCCTATGCCAAAAAATCTTCGAAAAAAAATTGATGTAGCTTTATCTAAAGCGTTCAAAATTGATTCAGTTGAGTCTTCTCTGGTGGGTTGGACTCAAATGGGTTTATTTGAACTGCAAAGAAAAAGAGAACGTGTGCAACTTTAGGAGTAACAAAATGACTTGCCCAATATGTGCGGGAGCACCAACAGAAAAATACAAGCCATTTTGCTCAAGACGTTGTTCAGAGGAGGATCTCGGTAAATGGCTCAAAGGGAGTTATAGAATACCTATCAAAGAACTTGATGAAAACGATAAAATTGAAAAAGATATTAAGGTAGATAAAACATTTATTAATTAGCGTTAAAACTGTTAATTGAGGTCTGGACAGATTGAACCAGCTGCCATAGAACGTCCCGAACTTAAGTTTTTATTTTTACCCGTGCCCGGGTAGCTCAGGGGTAGAGCAGTGGACTGAAAATCCTCGTGTCGGTGGTTCAAATCCGCCCCCGGGCACCATTATCACAAAAACCCATATTATTGGAAATATAATGGCCCATAACGCACTATTGAAAGATGTATTTGGGTTTGATTTTTTCAGACCAGGCCAAGAAGAAATCATTCAAGCGTCAATAGCTGGAAAAAATATTTTGGCTATAATGCCTACTGGTGGCGGCAAATCGTTGTGCTTTCAATTGCCGGCGCTAATGCGTGATGGAGTAACTGTTGTGATCTCGCCATTAATAGCCTTAATGCGTGATCAAGTTCGCGCTTTACAAGAGCTGGGCATCAAAGCTGGTGCAATTACTTCTGGTAATACGCAGGAAGAAATCGACATGGTTTGGGAGGATTTAGAGCAGGGAAAATTGAAATTACTTTATATCGCGCCTGAGCGTCTTGCTGCTGGGTCGGCCCTAGGTATGCTGAGAAGAATTGGTGTGAGCATGATAGCCGTTGATGAGGCACATTGTGTATCTCAGTGGGGACATGATTTTAGGCCAGATTATCTGCGTATAGGTGAATTGCGAAAAGCATTAGATGTCCCAATCACAGCATTTACTGCAACAGCTGATGAGGAAACTCGCACTGAAATTATAAATAAGCTCTTTGATGGGGTTGAACACGATAGTTTTTTACATGGTTTTGATCGCCCAAACATTCATTTAGCGTTTGCTGCTAAAGATCAACCACGGCGACAAATATTAAAATTCGCAGAAGTTAGACACAATCAATCAGGAATTGTTTATTGTGGAACGCGCGCTAAAACTGAGACATTGGCTCAGGCCCTACGCGAAGATGGAGCTCTTGCTTGTCATTATCATGGTGGCATGGATGCAGAAGAACGGCGTATTGTTGAAGCTCGTTTTCAACGGGAAGACGGCTTGATTGTTGTTGCTACAGTTGCTTTTGGGATGGGTATCGATAAACCTGATGTGCGATGGGTTGCGCATGCAGATTTGCCAAAATCTATTGAATCTTACTATCAAGAAATAGGACGAGGAGGGCGTGATGGTGCTCCCGCAGAAACCTTAACCCTCTTTGGTGCTGAGGATATTAGGCTTCGTCGATCGCAAATTGATGAGGGAATGGCACCAGTTGATCGCAAATTAGCAGACCATGCACGGCTAAACGCATTGCTCGGATTAGCACAAGCTCAAACATGTAGAAGAAATGTTTTACTCAAGTATTTTGGTGATAAAAGCGTTAAATGTAATAATTGTGATTTGTGTGATAATCCTCCTGATTTATTTAATGGTACTGAATTGGTTCGCATGGCCCTTTCTGCCATTCTCAGAACTGGAGAATGGTTTGGTTCAGGACATTTAATTGATATTTTAATGGGTAAATTATCTGATAAAGTTCAACAACGTGGTCATAACGATATACCAACATTTGGTGTGGGCTCAGGGCACAGTAAGGCTCAATGGCAGGCAATTTTTAGACAGATGATGGGTTATGATTTAATTCGCCCTGACCCAGAAAGACATGGTGGATTGCGTCTTACTGAAAATGCCCGGCCATTATTGAGAGGAGAAGCCGAAATACAACTGCGAATGGATAGTATTACTGATGCAAAAGATCGCGAACAGAGAATTAAATCCCTTGTGTCAGAAGAGAACGCACCACTTTTATCAGCACTTAAGGCTCAAAGACGAGCTTTAGCTGAGCAGCAAAAGGTTCCAGCGTATATTGTTTTTAATGATAAAACACTAATTGAGATGGCTGAGAAGCGTCCAACTTCTTTAGATGAAATGGCAGCAGTCAGTGGAGTTGGGTCGAAAAAACTGGAAAGATATGGGCAAGTTTTTTTAACTATTATTACTGGAGAAGAGGTAAAAGTACATCCAGTTCGTCGTAAGATGGCAGGCAAACCAGAAGCTAGCATTTTTGATCGGTTATTAGACGCCCAAAAGACTTTGGAAAAGGGTGAGTTTGCAACAGAAAAACCTCTTTCATGCTCTGCATCGACATTACGAAATATCGTTAAAAGACGACCTAAAAATATTGACGAGTTGGGTCAAATTCCAGGTATGAGTATAGCAAAAACTAAGCGATTCGGACTTAAGTTCATAGAGATTTTACAATCTTGATAATGAAAACCACATGTCTCTGATATTTAAGTTTTAGATTTAGAGAAGTTCTCTTCGTCTTATGGATAATTTTCATTGATTAAAGTAGTTTTCTGCGTGATATTGAGTATATCTGCAAATATTTTTTTGATGAGAGTTTTAAATGCCGGGATTAGTTTGCGCCATTGTTGGAGCAGGAGAGGGACTAGGACAAGCTCTCGCTAAGAAATTTGCTAATCAGGGGTACAACATAGCATTAATTTCACGTTCACTCGAGGGGAGCGCTTCAGCAATTGAAGCAGTTAACAAAATTGGATCTTACGTAAAGCATTTTTTTGCTGATGCGCAAAACCCTATTTCTATTGAGAAAGCAATCTCAAACATTATTGATGAAATGGGTGAAATTGAAGTTTTAATTTATAATGTGAGAGGTGAGTTCACAAAATGTGAACCTTTAGATATCTCTTACGAGCAACTTACAGAAGTTTATAATACTGAAGTAGTAGGTGCATTTGCTGCTGCTAAGTCAGTATTACCACAAATGATAAAAAACTCTAAGGGCAGTGTATTCTTTTCTAGTGCAACGGCAGCTTATAGGGGGTCAAAATCCTACTCGCTTTATTCGATTGGAAAATTTGGATTACGCGCATTGTCGCAAAGCCTTTCAAAGGCTTATGCAGATAAAGGTGTTCACATCATACATGTTAGATTAGATTGTGATCTGGATGTGCCCTATATGAAAGAATCTTACGGTTCTAAATATAGCCCTGATATCCTAGCAGATCCAAACGATGTAGCTGAAAGCTATTGGTTAACGCATCTACAGCCAAAATCAGCTTGGAGTAATGAGATTGAATTGCGGCCTTATACAGAAGACTGGACATATTGAGTTACTAAAGTTTCTGAGAGAGCTGAGAAAGGAAAAAATATGACTTATAAACTATTTTATGCTGATGGAAGTGCATCTCAGGGAATTCAGATGGTTCTTGAAGAGTTGGAGCAGCCTTATGAGCTGATTCAATCCACCAAAGATCGAAGCAAGCAAAGACCGCCAGAACAAATTAAAATTAATCCAAATGGTTGGGTGCCAGTTCTTATGTTCGATGATACTGGCATGTACGAATGTGCCGCAATAACAATATTTTTATGTGATCGCCATTCTGAAATGAATTTAGCACCCAAAATTAATGACCCAGATAGAGCATTATTTCTTCAAACACTGGTTTATTTTTCTAACTCTGTTCAGACTGCATTTCAAACCTTCTATTACCCAGATCGGTTTACTGATTCAATTGAAGGTGAAGTAGGTGCTCAAAGGCGAGGGATTAGAAGGTTGCGAGAAACTTGGACCGTAATTAATGACCAAATAGGCAACAACAAGTGGGTTCTAGGAGAACGCTTTAGTGCTGTAGACCTTTACTTATTTATGTTGACTACTTGGTTCTCTTCCACAAATGACCACCCCAAAGTCGAAGAATTTCCAAACGTAAAAAGAATTGCTGATGCTGTGGTGCTCAGACCAAGTGCAAAACTTGTTTATAAATAACAGAGCTCAACATAGAGAAATGGTTTTCAAAAACATATATTGGCTAAGTATATTTGCAATTAGTATTAGGAGAAAAATCTGTGGAAATAATAGATTACAAAAAATGGTCCAATAGAGCCACAGAATGGGGTGCAGATTATCTGCAAAATGTTGGAAAAAAACCAGTTCGACCAAATATCACTCCTGGGTCGATAGCTTCACTTCTGCCAAGTAAACCTCCTGAGGATGCAGAAGATCCAGAGGTAATATTTAAAGATTTTGAAAACATTGTTCCAGATGCAATGACCCACTGGCAGCATCCAAGGTTCTTTGCCTACTTTCCCTCTAATGCTTCAGTAGCATCAATCATTGCGGAGCAATTAGTTAATACAGTTGCTGCACAATGCATGTTATGGCAAACTTCTCCTGCAGCTACCGAGATAGAGCAAGTTATGGTGCAATGGTTGCGCTCAGCACTTGGTTTGCCGGAACATTTCACAGGAACCATACATGATGCCGCAACAACAGCAACACTTTCTGCTGTCCTAACGATGCGAGAATTAGCTCTTGGACACAACGGTTTGCAGGAAGGTCTTTTTCAGCAAAGCCCATTACGTATATATGCTTCAGCTCAAACACATTCTTCGATTGACAAAGCTGTTAGAATTTCAGGTATTGGGCAAAAAAATCTCATCAAAATTGAGACTAACGATAATTTTGAAATGCGAGCAGATTTGCTTGAGCAGGCTATTTTGAGCGATATTGCCAATAATCTAAAACCAGCTGGTATAATTATTTGTATCGGTGGAACATCAATTGGTGCATTTGATGACGTAAAATCAATAATTAAAATAGCAAAAAAGTATAGACTATACACCCATGTTGACGCCGCATGGGCGGGATCAGCAATGATCTGCCCTGAATATCGCAAATTATGGAATGGTATTGAAGATGCTGATAGCATCGTTTTTAACCCTCACAAATGGCTTGGAGCACAAGCAGATTGTTCTGTACAATTTTTATCTGATCCTACTGCACAGATAAATACCTTGGGACTCCGACCTGACTATCTTCAAACTTTAGAGCAAGATGAAGTCACTAATTTTAACGAGTGGACTATCCCATTAGGCCGAAGATTCAGGGCATTGAAGTTATGGTTTTTGTTGCGAGCTTATGGTCTTAATGGATTGCGAAATATGATTAGAAATCATATAAAATGGGTTGAGGATTTAGAAGAAAAAATCAACTCAAATCCAAAATTTAAGGTCATAACGAATAGTAGATTAGCACTTTTTACGTTTCAATACGCTCCAGTTGGTGAAGACGCAAATGAGGCAACTGAAGTTTTGCTTAAAAAAATAAATAATGATGGAACAATCTACCTAACTCAAACAATGCATGAAGACCAATTTGTTATCAGAATGACTGCTGGGCAATTCTATTGTACACGAGAGGACATTATGACCGTTTATGACGTACTAGAAAACTTAACATAACCAACTTTGATATGATGTAATGGTAAATACTTAATGAAAATTTTTATATACGATGGTAATTAAACATGAGTACTAAACGTCGTGGTGGACGATCGAGACCAATGGTATCTGAGATTTCTCGTTCACAACGTTACCGACAGCTTAAACATCCTTTTGATCCGCAGACTATTTTTAGTAGTGATGAGATCGTATCAATACATAATACTGCACTCAAAGTTATCCAAACCCTTGGAATTAAAACCCTACTGCCAGAAGCGAGAGATATTTTTAAAAGTGCTGGAGCACGTGTGAAGGATGAAATGGTCTTTATTGGTGAGGATATAGTTGCTTCTGCGTTAAAGACAGCTCCAAGTTCGATCATATTGTCAGCAGCAAATCCTGAGAATGTTCTAACATATAAAAATGGTGCGTTAATATTTTCACCTGGCGCTGGGTGTCCAAATATATTTGATCGAGAGCGAGGTCGAAGACCTGGTGATTTGAACGCTTACATTGAAACAATAAAATTACACCAAAGTTTTGATGTGATACATAAATTAGGACCATCAGCTGAACCGCAAGATATTGCCACCCACTTACGTCACTATTCAACAATGCAAGCCCAAATGGAATTTTCAGATAAACCAATGTTTGTTTATGCACGGGGTACCAAACAAACCCAAGATAGCTTTAAAATGATCAGGCTAGGATTGAATTTGAGCGAAGAAGAATGGAACGGTGGTGTTTGGGGAACTACTGTGATCAATTCAAATTCTCCACGAATGCTGGATAGGCCAATGGCTCAAGGGATTATTGATTTTGCTCGTGCAAATCAAATGACTATAATCACTCCTTTTTGTCTTGCTGGAGCAATGGCGCCGATAACAGTTTCGGGAGCGCTAACATTGCAACATGCTGAAGCACTAGTAGGAATAACATTAGCGCAGTTAGTTAAATCAGGAGCGCCTGTAAGTTATGGTGGTTTTGCATCTAATGTTGATATGAAATCTGGATCTCCAGCCTTTGGCACACCAGAACACATTAAAATGCAAATTGGTTCTGGGCAACTTGCTAGACATATAAAATTACCTTGGCGATCAGCCGCTGGGTCTGCTTCCAATATTGCTGATTCCCAAGGTACAACAGAAAATATGTCAGGAATATGGGGTTCTCTTATGGCAAACGCCTCGCTAACAATTCACGCCGCAGGCTGGCTCGAAGGTGGTCTTACTTTTGGATATGAAAAATATATAACAGATATTGAAGCTCTTCAAACTGTTGCTGAATTATGCACAAAAACTGAAGCAACAGAAGCGGAGATCGGTTTTGATGCATTAAGAGAAGTAGAACCTGGTGGTCATTTTTTTGCGGCAAAACATACCATGGATCGTTACCAAACAGCTTTTTATTCTCCACTTGTTTCTGACTTATCAAATAATGGTACTTGGCTCAAAGCAGGTGCAAAAACTGCTTATGAACGTGCAACAGATATTTGGAAGAATACTTTAGAGAATTACGAGCAACCCGAGACGGGAAAGGAAGTTTCAGATCGATTAGCTAACTTTATTGAAAAACGATCTTCTGAGGGTGGCGCGCCTATTATGGAATGATTATTTAAAAGAAGTTTTATCGGTTTAATCGCCTTGTCATTGTAATCTGAAGAACAGGATAAAGTTTGTTATTATTAAATAACCAGAAAATATTTTCAAAGCCAGATTTTAAAAATAATATACTAGTCATTTTCTTGTAAAAATTAATATAACTTAATTCATTTAATTTTACAGATTACGTGATATTCAACACTATTTAATGTTTCTTCATCTATCAGATTTACTCCCTGCTCCTTAGCCTTAAGTTCGAGTGTTTTTTGAAGTAGAACTCTTAAATTGGTATCAATATGATTGTTGGTTATCGAAATTTCATTAGGAAGTTCAGGATTGGTTTTACTGCTAAACTCCTTTGAAGCTTCTGACTTGCTCTTATTACCAAATATTTTTTCCCAACCAGAGCGGTAGGCTGGTGTTGAAACGCTTGAAAAATGACTTATCGAGGATTGAGAAGCAGACTTACTGGGCTCTGCTTTCTTTGTGGTTGTAGATTCTTGCTTAGTTTCAGTTGTTTTACCTGAATCTGTTTTTTTAACCTCTTTTGAACTTACTTCTTTAGGTGCTGTTTTTTTTGGTTTAGGTTCACTCATAATTGAACAATTTCCTTTAAAAATTTAGTGATATCGTGTAACAATTTTTTACTTGAGCATTCAAGGTTTTTTTACCATTTTCTACAATTTGCAAACTCTAGGTTAACTTGTGTTACGTTTTTCGTAGTTTCTGAGTGATTGCCCTAGAGCAGAAATACCTTTGCAGATAACATCTTCTGGTTGAGATGAAAAATTGATCCGTGCATGATTTTTTTGTTCCTTAACTGGAAAAAAGCTACCACCCGGAACATATGCCACTCTGGCTTCTGGAAGTGCTATTTTTTTCATGAACTCTGAAGTATCAAATTTTTTATCGAATGTTACCCAAGTAAATAGCCCTCCACTTGGGTTGGTAATCTGGACATTTTCAGGAAAGTGTTTTTTTATTTGCTCTAACATTAATTCTTTTTTTGTTAAGTATGCTTTTCTGAGTTTAGTTATATGATTACCTAAATCGTATCGTTTAAGGAATATATTTGTTGCTGCCATATTCAGGGTTGAGGTTTGTGTATCTGCGGCAACCTTTAGCAGCCCCATCTTTTTTATTATACTTCTCTCTGCCACGGCCCAACCAATTCGCAAACCGGGAACTAAAATTTTTGAAAAGCTTCCCAAGTGGATCACTCGGTTTTGGGTATCTAAAGATTTGAGTGTTGGTAAGCTTTTGCCTTCAAATCGTATATGACGATATGGTGTGTCCTCTAAAATAATTACATCATACGAATTTGCCAAAAGCATTAGTTTTTTGCGTCTCTCTAGGCTCATTGTTACACCAGTTGGATTTTGAAAATCAGGTATTGTATATATCATCTTACAGTTTGAATTGGATTTTAAAACTGTCTCAAGCACATCCATCCGCATACCGTAATCATCCATTGGTATTGCCGCGTAATTGGGTTGATTGGGGTTAAATGCAAGTAATGCACCCAGAAAAGTTGGATCTTCAGTGATTAAAGTATCACCGGGGTTGATTAGCATTCTTGAAGCAAAATCAATTCCTTGTTGCGAGCCTTGAAGAATTAAAACATCATCAGCCTCACAGGTAGTACCATCTTCTTTCATTAAGTTTGCAATCTCTTGGCGTAATTCTGGCAACCCATCTGATGGTGCATATTGCATAGTAGAACCACTTGGATCGTTGATTATATCATGGAAGATTTGATTTAGCTGCTTTTTTGGAAATAAAGAAGCGTCAGGATAGCCTCCACCAAATGATATAATAGTTGGATCAGCGCCAAGAGCTAATAGTTCGTCTATTGCTGATGGATTTACACCCAGCATTCTTTTAGCAAAATGTTTATGCATTTTTAATACCTATCAAATTTAATCCAAAATCTACTATTAATTTTATGACTTATTAATATACTTAGCTAAAAGGTAAATACTTATAGCAACAGAAGGACCAATTCCAAAGGCAAAAACCAACGTACCAACCCCGACAACCCCACCTAAAATCCATCCGATTAATACAACAGTAAGCTCAATTCCACTTCGCACCCAAGCAATTGGAAAGTCGGATATACGTTGCAAACCAGTCATTAATCCATCTCTTGGACCGGGACCTAAGTTGGCAATGAGATACACTCCTCCACCAAACCCAGTTATAACTACGCCTAGTACTACTTGAGTAAGCCTCAAAATGTATGTTTCTGGAGAGGGCAAGTATGGGAGCGAGTAGTCTAAGACACTAGCAATAATAATTACGTTTAGTACAGTGCCAATACCAGGAATTTGCTTTAAAGGTATCCAGCAAAGTAATACAAAAAGACTTATTATAAAAGTTGCAAAGCCAATACTTACGTTTAATACATTTGAAATGCCTTGTCCAAATACTGTCCAAGGGCTCACCCCAATACCAGCAGAGATCAATAAGGCTTCTCCAAGTCCAAACAATACAAGTCCGATTATTAAAAATATTACTGAAATAAATTTTGGTTTTAAAGTAAGAGCTTTAGGTGAGCTCCAAAATAATATTGGTATCGCTTTAGCGGAGAGAATTTTTAACTTAAACATAATTCAGCAACATTAAAAAAACACTACGCATAAAGAGTTACTCATTAAATTTGCCTTATTTTGCACTAATTCTAATGTATTCTTTTTATAAAAATTTATTCTTTGCTTTTCGGTGATACTAACGCCATCCCAATCAACATAATTACCAATGATAGCCAAACCCAATTAGAATGTGCCTCTCCAAATAGGAACATACCCCATAAAACTCCAGATATTGTTACCAAGAACGCAACCTGGCTTGCAAAAAGTGGTCCAGATTTAGCAACTGTTAAAACAAAGAGAGTGTATGCAGTTGCACCGATCAAAGATAGTCCAATTATAGTCCATGTAAGGCTATTTACAGGAAGTGGAATAGGCATAAAATTGTCAGTAAAAAATGAGAATATACCTAAAATCAATGCTGCTAATAAGTTGATACCACATGATAATCTAACTGGACCAATCCCATCAATTCCACGAAGGGCAAGTGTAATATTTTCAAGTGCATAGCAAATAGAACTCAAGCATGCCACAACAACCCAAATCACTTCATTTTTATTTGGCAAGCTATTTTCAGGTAAAACTAAAACAAGAATAGCACCGACTCCAAAAAACACTCCAGTAACTCGGCGAGCTGAAAGAGTTTCTAACTTAAGCAATAGAGAAAGAGCATAAGTTGCAATGGGTATTACGGTTACCGTGATAGATAGAATTCCGGCACTAACATGAGAAGCTGCATAATAAAAAAACATATTGGGAAGCATAGCTCCAAGAAATGTTAATAATAGCATTACACGCAGATCTTTGAGTTTAAATCTTAATTTTTGCCCACGAATCCAGCTAAAAATAAGTAATATCAAGCCCGTTAATAGGCACGTCCAAAATGTTAATCCGATTGGCGTACCTCCTAATCCAACAGCAATTTTGCTTAATGAAAAGGATAGGCCCCAAACTATTCCCATATAGCCTAATGTGATCCAAGGTAATAATGATTGCACTTTTATATTTTCCACAAATAATAAACTCCGCTATCGGTGACACAAAATTTTAGGTTTGGAAATAGTTTAATTTTAAAGAATATTAAATAATTTATAAGCAATTTTTATTCAAATATTTGAATACTTAAGTGTGCAAAAGATGGAATTGACTTTCCTACTATTTACCATAAGTATTTTTTCGAACGGTTGTCTACAGGAGCTAATATGACAAAGCTAAATGATATTTTTACGATTGAAAGTGCGGCTAAGGATCATCTCATCCAGCCATGGGATGATTTGGAAAAATTGGGTAAGGAAATAAGACCAATAATTACTTCAGCTGAAAATATCTATCTTATAGACTCAAATGGTAAGCGTTTAATTGATGCTCCGGCTGGGATGTGGTGTTCTCAGGTCGGTTATGGACGTCAAGAAATAGCGCGTGCGATGTCTGATCAAGCTATGCAGTTATCATACAACTCGCCGTGGTATACAACAAATAGTCCGGCTGCCTTATTGTCGAAAAAAATTGCAGAATTCACTCCAGGTGATCTAAATCATGTATTCTTCACTTCGGGCGGATCAACCGCAGTGGACTCAGCTCTGAGGTTGGTTCAGTTTTATCAAAATACAAGAGGAAAACCTGAAAAGAAGATCATACTTGCCCGTGATGGTAGTTATCATGGGAGCACACATTTATCAGCTGCTTGCTGTGGCGATCCCACTAGTAAAACAAAATTTAATTTAGATCATGAGCCAGTCTCATTCTTAACTTCACCAAATTCATCACGTTTGCCAGAAGGAGTGTCCAAAGATGGTTTTTGTGATTATTTACTGAACGAATTGGTAGATCGCATCAAACAAATTGGCGCTGACAATATTTCTGTATTTATTGCTGAGCCTGTGCAAGCTTCGGGTGGAGTCAATATTGCTCCAGAGGGATATCTAAAAGGTGCTTTAGAGATTTGTCGAAAAAATGATATTTTATATATTTCAGATGAAGTTGTTACTGGCTTTGGACGCTGTGGATCCTGGTTTGCTTCGGAAGAGGTCTTTGGAATAACACCAGATATTATAACCTTCGCAAAAGGTATAACATCAGGATATATCCCTTTGGGAGGGTATGCTGTTTCTGATAAATTATTAGATAATATTGTCAAAAATTCAGGAGATGATAGTACTTTAGCTAATGGTTATACATATTCTGGGCATCCTGTAAGTTGTGCAGTTGGATTGGCAAATATAAAGATTATAGAAGATGAAAATATTCTAAATCATGTGCACGATATTATACCTTATTTTCGCAAAAAATTGAATGAGTTGGCAGAAATGCCGTTAGTTAAAGAAGTGCGAACTATTGGAATGTTGGCTGCGGTGGAGTGCCATTCAAAAGAAGATGCTGCTGAAAAGCTTGGCTTAATAATTGACAAGCATTGTGTTGAACTTGGAATGATTGTTCGGCCAATTGGAAATATCTGCGTTATGTCACCACCTCTGATCATCACGAAAGAACAAATAGATGACATGGTCGCAATTCTTCGTGAGGGTATAGCAAGAGCCTCAAAAGAAGTTTTATAATGATTTTAATAATAGATTGACCCAAAATAAATCAGATAATATGAAACCGACTAGTTATATTAAGTCACTACCAGTGCGAGATAGAATTTCAATATCTCAGCCACTTGGACTTGATACAATAAATCTTGGGTATAACGAGCTACCCTTCAAGCCCACAAAAAAAATTGCTTTAGCGATTGAAAAAATCAAACAAAGTGCTGGGTCTTATGGTGATCCCATGTGTTTTGATCTTCGAAGTAAAATTGAAGATGTTTATGATATTAAAAAAGAAAAAGTCATTTGTGGAAATGGTTCAGAGGAACTAATTGATGTTATAGCGAGAAATTTTGTTTCTTCAGATGATGAAATTTTAATTTCTGAATTTGGCTATATACAATTTGTGTTAGCAGCAAATAGATTAAATGCAAAACTGGTAAAGGCATCAGAAAAATTGTTTTGCACTGATGTTGACCAAATATTAGGTAAGGTCAGTTCAAAAACAAAACTTATATTTATGGCTAACCCAAATAATCCCACAGGGACATTTATTGAATTGGGCGAAATTAGACGGTTAATCGAAAATATACCAACTAACGTAGCGCTAGTTTTAGACTTAGCTTATGGAGAGTTTGTCAGTTTTGATTATTGCCGCCAAATTCATAATTTAGTTGATCAATATGAAAACGTGATTGTAACAAGAACATTTTCAAAAGCCTTTGGATTGGCTGGTTTAAGGGTTGGATGGTGCCATGCTCCAACAGAAATGATATCAGGATTTTATGCTGCGAGAGGTATGGGAAGTGTAAATGCGATGGCTCAAGCAGCTGCCAAAGCAAGTTTAGATGACATTGAAGAAATTCAGAGCAGGGTAAATTTGATTATTGATGAAAGAGAAAGGGTAGCGCGGGCTCTACTTGAAGTTGGAGTCCACACGCTTCCAAGTCGTGCAAATTTTTTACTTGCTAGTACGAATAATCAAGATGCGCAAACTATAGAAGGCTTAGTGCAGTTTCTATTTAATGAAGCAGGAATCATTGTTAATCGAACGCGTGAGACTGGTTTAGAAGGGTTCATGCGTTTTTCATTATCATTTCCAGAAAATAATGACCTTTTGATCAAAACATGTAGCAGATATTTGGCTGAAGGATTGAGTTAAGGCAAATAGATCGTATCTTAATTAAGTGATATACAATTTAATATTCGAATTTAAATGTATTTGCTTGCAAATGCATTTAAATATTGCCTATCATCATGCTTATAAATCTTAACTATTAAGTTTTGTATCTGCCGATAAACACTCATGGAGATAAAATAATGAAATTTTTTAATAAGCTTTCTTTAAAAGCTACTGGTGCGATAGCTGCGGCTAGTTTTGCATCAATGTTAGCTTCAACGTCTGCGTACGCTGAAGATAAAGTTACTGCTGTTCATGCTTTTCCTGGTTTTTTAGTATACACTCAAACATTTTTAGCGATGGTTGATGATATAAATGCTCGTGGAAAAGGTATTGTACAAATTGAAGTCAAAGGTGGGCCCGAAGCCATAGGAATGTTCCAACAACCTGCCGCTGTGCGCGATGGCGTTATTGACATGGTTCACACACCGGGAAGTTTTTATGGTAAATCAGTTCCTGAAATTGATGCCATGGTTGCTTCAACAGTTAATCCAATGGAAGCAAGAGCTAACGGTGGCGCAGCATTAATGGATGCCGCTCACCAAAAACGTTTCAATGTGCGCCATCTTGGTTGGATTGATGGCGGTGTTCAATTCCACATTTATAGTGCAGCGAAACCAAAATTTGGTGCTGATGGAATTCTTGACCTTACTGGGGTGAAATTACGGGATAATCCAATTTATCATGCTTTCTTTATGGCAATGAATGCTACTACTGCTGGTATGCCAGCTACAGAAGTATATGCAGCTTTAGAAAAAGGAGTTGTGGATGCCGCTGCTTGGACATCAATAGGATTGATGGACTTGAAATGGGACAAATTTATGAAATATCGAGTTGATCCTCAGTTTTACAACACAGATATAGGTGTGATTTTCAATAATGATAGTTGGAATGCATTATCTGCTGAGTCTCAGAAACTATTACAAGATATTGTAATTGAGTGGGAAGAGAAGTCTTATAATGACAGACAAGCAGACGTTGTTGCTGAAGCAGCAGCTTTGAAAGCTGGTGGAATGGAGTTTGTTTCTCATAGTGCTGAGGGATCAGCTAAATACCTTCAAACAGCTGATGATGCAGCTTGGGGTAGAATGAAAGGTCGTCTTGACGCCCTTGGTGATACAACAAGCTATGATGCACTGCGTAAGCATTATACACCATAATTGTTTGTCTATAATATAAATGGCCTGGCATTAATTGTAGTGCCAGGTTTTTTTAGAGGGTGATAATGCGTTTTATTGATAAAATATGCAATTTACTTGCCATTTTGGCTGGTGTCTACCTTGTTGTGATTATGTTTGGCATTGTAATTCAAGCTACACTCAGATCATTTAATTTTTCAGGCTCTTCTCATATTTTTACGTTTTCTGAGTATGGATTGCTATACATAGTGATGGCTGCGTCGCCTTGGCTCGTTCGGATACGAGGGCATGTTTTTATTGAGATGTTAACAGCAGCATTGCCTAAAGAGTCTGCTCGTATATATTCAAGATGCATTGCTGTCTTATGTCTTGTTATATGTCTATTTTTGGTTTGGTACTCGGGTTTTAATACATTGAAAGCATATAACTATGGTGATGCTGATATGCGATCACTTGATATGCCAAAGTGGTTACTTCTAATATCGATGCCCATTTGCTTTTCATTAATGGCCTTAAATTTCATTAGATTTATTTTTGGAAGTGAGACTATGCACACTGGTGAGGCAGGGGTTCATGAATAATCAACGATATAACATTTTTTTGAGAGTAAAATTCTAATGGAGTGGTATTTAGCATTATCCTTCCTCTTGGGAATGATACTATTTTTTATGTTTTTAGGCGTACCAGTAGCCTTGGCATTTTTAGCAGCAAATATGGTAGGTGCTACATATTTTATGGGTGGTAGTGGTGACTTACTGCGTCAAATGTCACGTGGGATTGGTCAACTAACCAACAATGCTTTGCCAACAGTGACTTCTTTTAATTTAATGCCTGTACCAATGTTTTTACTTATGGGTGAGATATTTTTTCATACTGGATTAGCAAATAAAATGTTTTCAGCTGTTGATAAATTAATGGGTAAAATCCCAGGAAGATTGTCTTTTGTGACAGTCGCAGGAGGAACCGCTTTTGCTACTCTATCAGGGTCTTCTTTGGGTGCAACGGCTTTACTTGGCTCACTAATGGTGCCTGAAATGGAAAAAAGGGGCTACAAAAAGCATATGTCAATTGGCCCAATTTTAGGAACTGGCGGTTTGGCTATGTTAATACCTCCGTCGGCTCTTGCTGTATTATTAGCAACTTTGGCGAACTTAGATGTTGGTAAGTTATTAATTGCAGGGGTTGTTCCTGGACTGATGCTAGCTGGCTTCTATGCTATTTTAATTTTGGGAATGTGTATTTGGGATCCGGAAGCTGCACCATCTTATGAGGTGGAAAAAAGCTCTTGGGTTGAGAAGGTAAAGCTGTTGGTAGTTGATGTATTACCAATGATGTCGATTGTTGTGGGTGTTATCCTGCTAATTTTAAACGGATGGGCGACGCCCTCTGAATCTGCTGCTTTTGGGTGTTTAGGTGTATTGGGTTTAGCGATCCTCTATGGTAAGTTAACCTGGGATGGCTTTAAAAATTCTGTCACGGGTGCTTTAAAAGTGACTACAATGGCACTACTAATCATTTTCGGTTCAGCAACTTTTTCTCAACTCTTAGCATTCTCAGGAGCAAGCGCAGGATTAATTAAATGGGCCACTCAATTTGATCTAGCCCCAGTAGTGATGCTGCTTATCATGTTTGGCATTTTGCTTATTTTAGGAATGTTTATGGATCAACTTTCAATGATGCTGTTGACTGTACCAATTTTCTTTCCACTGGCTCAAACTCTTGGTTTTGACTTAATTTGGTTCGCTGTAATTATTTTGTTAGCCTTAGAGATTAGTTTTACGACACCTCCATTTGGTCTTTTGTTGTTTGTCATGAAGGGTGTGTCCCCTCCAGGTACAACTATGCGTGATATATACCTTTCTGCTGTACCATTTATGGCCTGCGCTATGATACTTGTTGGCTTACTAATAATCTTTCCACAAATAGCTCTTTGGCTACCTAGTTTTGGGCGATAGGCTTTCTCCTGTGGGTCAATCACTTGCGCAAAAAATTATCGCAAAAGCAGTAGGTAAAGAGTACGTAACTCCTGGTGAGGTGGAAATCGCAAATATAGATCTCGCCATGATCCATGATTCAGGGGGTCCTCGTCGAGTAAAACCAATCTTAGATCGTTTGGGAGTGGATGTTTGGTCATCCGAGAAAATAGTTGTGGTTACCGACCATTATGTCCCAGAATTTAATAATGAAACGAAAGCTATTCAAAAACTGACTCGTGATTGGGTGAAAACTAATAATATTCGATCATTTTATGATCAGATGGGTATATGCCATGTGGTGGTACCAGAAAATGGCCATCTAAAGCCAGGAATGTTCGTTGTTGGCGGGGATAGTCATTCACCTACAGGTGGCGCTTTTGGGGCATATATGTTTGGAATTGGAGCGACCGAAATGGCTGGTGTTTTAGCTACTGGCGAAATTTGGATTAAAGTTCCAGAGACTATTGGGATAAATTGGTCAGGAAAACTTAATGATTTTGTGACTGCTAAGGATATGATGCTTTATGCGTGTGGCAAATTAGGAATGGATGGGGGTAAGTATCAGGCTGTAGAGTTTAGTGGCTCAACTATTTCGACTTTAGATATGCAAGAACGCATGACCCTTTCAAATATGACAGCAGAACTAGGTGGGCAAGCTGGTATAATTGCACCTGACGATGTTACAAAAAGATATTTAAAGAATGTTGGCTCTATTGATATTGATATTGAGCCTTGGTTTTCTGATCAGGATGCTAAGTTTTTAGAGTCTCACCAGTTTGATGCAACCCGACTGCCACCCCAGGTTGCTGCCCCACATTCACCAGCAAATTCGATAGACATTACTGAAACAAAAGGAACCAAAGTTGATGTTGCATATATTGGTGCGTGTACAGGAGCTAAATTGTCTGACTTGCGAATGGCAGCTTCAGTTTTGAAGGGGAGAAAACTAGCTTCTGGGGTTAGATTATTGGTTGCTCCTGCATCACTAAAAGATCAGGAAACTGCTAAAACAGAAGGAATTATGCAGATTTTTGAAGATATAGGCGCATCAATTTTACCAAACTCATGTGGAATTTGTGCTGGCTATGGTTCAGAGAGATTGGGTGAAGATATTGTTTGCATTTCATCAACTGCACGAAACTTTCAGGGGCGCATGGGTGCACTATCATCTGGTGTATATTTAAGCTCACCATATACAGTTGCCGCCTCTGCTATTAGTGGGGAGATCAGTGATCCGCGAAATTTTATTGGAATAAAAAATGAGTGAGATTGGTGCCGTCTGGTTATTTGGTGATGATATTGATACTGATATATTGGCGCCTGGAAAATTTATGAGTAGCGAAATTAGTGTTTTAGCATCTCATTGTCTGGAAGCGGTTGATCCTACATTTGCCAAGAATGTGCAACCAGGAGATCTACTTGTAGCTGGAAGCAATTTTGGAGTTGGATCTTCACGTGAGCAAGCTGCACAAGCTCTAAAATATCTTGGAATTAAAGCTATAATTGCCAAATCATATGCTGGTATTTTTTATAGGAATGCAATTAATTTAGGTTTGCCAGTGTTTGTTGGTAAAGTGAGTGACGTTGTGCAACCTGGAGATAGGGCCAGATTGGCAATTAAAACTGGTATTTTTGAGTTAGTGGACGAAAATAAAACTATCTGTTGTGAACCTATTTCTGAATTTTTACTAGAGCTTATAGAAGCTGGTGGTTTAGTGCCTCACCTAGAAAAAAGATTTGCCAAAGAAAAGAAAATAATATGAAGAAAACATTTAAAGATAAATTGAATAACCCTAAAATGCTAATTTTACCTGGGGTTTATGATGCTCTTTCGGCTTTATTAGCGCAACAGACGGGCTTTGAAGGTGTTTATTTGTCAGGGGCAAGTATTTCTTACACAAGATTAGGTCGATCTGATGTTGGCTTAGTATCGGTCAGTGAAGTAGCAAATACCTTAGAGATGATATGTGATAGAGTAGATATTCCTGTAATGGTGGATGCAGATAATGGTTATGGTAATGCCTTGAATGTTCAAAGAACTGTCCGGCAATTTGAAAGAGCTGGTGCTTCGGCCATTCAATTAGAAGACCAATCTTATCCAAAAAGATGCGGACATTTAAATGGAAAAATTTTAATAAAAACCAGTGAAATGGTTGGAAAAATTAATGCTGCTTTAGATGCGAGAAAGAGTGAAGAAACACTGATTGTTGCACGCACTGATGCAATTTCTGTAGAGGGTCTTTCAGAGGCGATTGAGCGAGCTCAACGTTATTGTGACGCTGGAGCCGATATAATTTTTGTTGAGGCGCCTAGTTCAATTGATGACATGAGTTTGATCGTAGAAAGTTTAGCTCCAAGAGTACCATTGCTTGCAAATATGGTGGAGGGGGGGCAAACACCCCTATTAACAGCAGACAAATTAAAGAAAATCGGATATAAGCTGGTTATATTTCCTGGAGGATTAGTAAGAGCCCAAACATATTTAACACAGAGATATCTTGCTCAATTGTTGCGTGATGGATCAACAATTAACATGTTAGATAAGATGGTCGACTTCCAAAAATTAAATGAAATTATCGGAACTGAAGAGTTGTTAACACTTGGCGCAAGATATGATACCTTAAAGGGTGACGAATAATGATAGACGCAGTTACATTAGCCATCTTAAATGGTCGATTGGAACAAATTGCGGATGAGATGGATGCTACTTTATTTCGCTCAGCCTTTAATCCCATTATTGCAGAGGCTCATGACGCTTCTCATGGCATATATGATGCTGAAAATGGAGATACCTTAGTTCAAGGAAAGTCTGGTTTGCCAATTTTTGTTGGTGTCATGGCCTTTGCAGTGAAAGCCGTTATAGACAAAGCTGCAAGAGATGATGACCTTGTTGATGGTGATGTTTACATTTTTAACGACCCTTACGATGGTGGTACTCATCTCTCCGATTTTCGACTTGTGAAGCCCTTGTATAGAAATGGCTCTGTATATTGTTATTTAGCTTCAGTTGGACATTGGCATGATGTAGGGGGTAACGTTCCAGGAAATTATAATCCAATTGCTACTGAAAGTTTTCAAGAAGGTATGCTGATACCGCCAGTCAAATTATTTAAAGCTGGCGTAATACAGCAGGATATTATTGATATTTTGCAATCTAACTCTAGGCTTCCCATGTCTGTGTATGGAGATTTGAATGCTCAGATAAATGCCTTAGATTTAGGAGTGAAAAGACTTAATTCATTATTAGATGATTATGGCGAAAACACCATAAAGCTTGCTTTGGGGGAGCTAAAAGACCGCGCATCCAAAATGATGAGGTCATACATTTCGAGCTTACCAGATGGTGAGATTTATGCTGAAGATTATCTTGATAATGATGGAATTGTTGATGAGCCCTTAAAAATAGCGCTTAGTTTAAGGATCTCAGGAGAGTCGATGACAATGGATTTTGGAGCATCTTCTTTACAGTGTAGCGGTCCTGTAAATATCGCGCGCTCAACGACTATTGCTGCATGTTATGTAGCTTTAAAACACATTTTTGGCGATGTTCCAGCAAACGCAGGGGTTCTTGAACCAGTAAAATTCATTATAAAAGAAAAGTCTCTTTTATCAGCTACTGCTCCTAAACCTGTGGGTGGATATACGGAAACGATACTTCGCTTAATTGATGTTATTTTTCAAGCTGTTGCAAAAATTGCCCCAGATAAATCTAATGCCTGTGCTTATGGTACTATCAACGCCCTATCAATAGCGGGGCATAGAAAAAATGGTCAACGATGGGTGATGTTCTCTTTTTTTGGAGGAGGGCATGGTGGGCATCCTTTAGGTGATGGGCTTAATCATGGTAATGCGCCGATATCTACAGCGACAATACCACCCTTGGAAATTTTAGAAGCGGCATATCCAGTAAAATTTAATCAATGGGCTTTAAGGCCAGACTCTGGTGGCGATGGAAAGTTTAGGGGCGGTTTAGGTGCCACTTATGAGATTGAACTTTTAGAAGAAAATGCTGATGCGTTTTTATTTGGAGAGCGAGGAAAGTTTGCGCCTGCAGGCGTGGTTGGTGGTGAGCCTGGCGCTAAGAATATTTTTACTTATGAAGGTGAGAATGGCCCAGCTCATCCTAAAATGATTTCTAAAATTGTTGGAGTGAAACTGAAAAGGGGTCAAACTGTCAGAATTGATACACCTGGTGGTGGTGGATATGGCAAACCTTCTGAACGCTCTAATGCTTTGCGAGAGGCAGATAGAACTCTTGGTTACGTAACTAAAGGAAAATTATGAAAAACTTGAAACAGGTCAACAAGTTAGTTGGGGTTGACGTTGGGGGAACGTTTACGGACGTTTTCGTATTAAATCAATCTTCAGGGCATGTATCTGTAAGTAAGGTTGCATCCACTGTAGGTGACCAATCGATAGGATTTTTAAATGGTATTGGACAAGGCGCCAAGCATTTTGATGAGATAAATACTGTTGTGCATGGAACCACTGTTGGAACAAACGCCTTACTAGAGCGCAAAGGAGCTAAAACTGGAATAATTACAACTAAGGGCTTCCGTGATGTTCTTGAGATGCGACGGCGTGATAGGCCCACAACTTGGGGTTTGTGGGGTATGTTTGAGCCTGTGGTGCCAAGAAATTTGCGTTTAGAAGTAACTGAGCGCACATTGGCTGATGGCACTATTAGTGTGCCAATAGATTTAAATGAGGTTAAGGATGCCGCTGAAACCTTAATTAAACTTGGCTGTGATGCTGTTAGTGTTTTTTTTATCAATGCATTTGCCAATTTAGAGAATGAGAAATTGGCAGTTTCAGAGGTTAGGAAAATTTGGCCAAATCCATATGTAACCTGTGCAACTGAAATTTTACCAGAAATTAGAGAATTTGAAAGATGTTCGACATCTACATTGAACGCATATTTACAGCCAGTAGTTGCAAATTATTTGGATAGATTAAAAAAAGGTTTATATGAAAAGGGCTCTTCGTCTGATGTTTTAATAGTCCAATCAAATGGTGGATTAATGGACGTGGATTTAGCAGCGCAATTCCCAATTAGAACGGCACTTTCGGGGCCAGCAGCTGGAGTGAAAGCTGCTCAGTATATCGGTTCTGAAGCAGGTTTTGAAAATATAATCACGTGCGATATGGGTGGGACATCATTCGATGTGTCACTTGTAAAAAATGGAAAAAGCACACTAGCAGCTCAAACTGAAATTGACTTTGGGATGGTGGTTAGAACTCCCATGGTTGAGATATCCACGATAGGAGCTGGGGGTGGATCAATAGCACATATTGACCAGGGAGGATTATTGTCAGTTGGACCAAAAAGTGCAGGATCTGATCCTGGTCCAGTTTGTTATGGGCTTGGCAATAATCAACCAACTGTAACTGATGCTAATCTTTTACTTGGACGCATTAATCCGGACAGACCAATCGGTGGTAAACTTGAGAAATTAGATGTTGATGCTGCATATCATGCTGTTGAAAAGCAGATTGCTACACCTCTAAAATTGACTGTTTATGAAGCTGCTGATGCCATTGTTAGAGTAGCCAATGCTAAGATGGCAGGTGCAATACGATTAGTCTCTGTAGAGAGAGGACACGATCCTAAGCAATTCGCTATTATGCCCTTTGGTGGGGGTGGATCGTTGCATGCTGGTGCATTGATGAAAGAAATTGGTCTGGTTGCTTCTATAATACCGCGTTATCCGGGTGTGACCTCTGCTTTAGGTTGTGTTGTTGCTGATATGCGACTTGATATTGTTCAAACAGTAAATCAAATGTTAGATGATTTAGATATTGATGCGCTTTCTAGAAAAATGGATGATCAAGCTTTGAAATTTGAGCAAGCTTTAAGTAAAGCAGAGAACAGCTTAACTGGATTATCAAGATCATTTGAGCTTGATATGTTATATTTAGGTCAAACACACTCTATTAGTATTCCGTTACCAAATGATCCAAATACTTATACAATTAAAAGTATTATTGATGCTTTTAATGAAGTTTATGTAGAAACTTATGGTCGACTACTTCCTGGAATAGCTCTTAGAGTGGTTAATATGAGAGTAGCAGTGGTAGGCCATCGTCCAAAATTAGATTTATCTTCAATGGCACCAATTTTATCAAAGAAAGTTGATGAATGTGTAACTGGTAGTAGATTAGTTTGGTGTGATGGAGCTGAGATCAGCGTAAAAATTTATGAACGTTTAGATGTCCCCGTAGGAGCAAAAGTTCTTGGGCCAGCAATTCTTGAGCAACCAGATACTACTATATTTATCGAACCCAGTATGTTTGGAATTGTAGATAAATTTGGAAATCTAATTATTAAATGGATAGAGGCATAAACTTATGAGTAAAGAAAATTCAGCTTTGTTAATAGTGGATCTTCAGAACGACTTTGTCCATTCGGATGGTGCCTACGGTCGTGCAGGTCAATTTTCAAAAGAAATATCTATTTTACCAAACACTATCGCACCTTTAGCAAAAGTAATGCGGAGCAACGGGAATCCAGTTATTTCAACTCAATTTACCTTAATACCTGATAAAAATGGAGATCCGATGATCGCTGGGCATTTAAAAAAACTGCGTCCTTTTCTGAAAAAAGGAGATTTTGAATCTGGATCGTGGGGAAATCAAATGGTGGATGAATTGGGTATTCCTGATTATGTAATTGAGAAAATAGCCTACTCAGCGTTTTATATGACCCGATTAGAATGGATTTTAAGAAAAATAAATATTCAGCATCTTGTGGTAGGTGGAATTGTAACAAACGGTGGCGTTGCATCAACAGTTAGAAATGCACATGTTCTTGATTTTAATACTACCATTTTATCGGATGGGTGCGCTGCATTTTCAGAAAAAACCCACGCAAATGCTATATCAGACTTATCGACTGTTTCGGATACTGGAACATGTTCAGAATTAATAGCCCGCTTTTCTTAATATCAGAGGCCTTTAGGGTTTGTTAAAAATTCATTAATCACGTGGTTGGGTGCTTTTACATAATCAGATGTTCTACTTATTCCTTGGCCAGTTTGCCTTTTTAGAGATACTGCCATTTCTGCCATTTTGACAGTAATTGGGATGCCGTTAATTACTGGCGCCATATCAATATTATGATTGTTAAATTTGGAGAATAATAGCATTGGTATACCACCGCCAGGAATTATCACGTCAATTCCTGCTTTTACTAAGGGTTTACCTTGTTCTTCAAACAATAATTTTACTGCTTCTGCTTTTTCCTCTGAACCATATGCATTTAAGATTTGACCGGGCTCGAAGGTCATTGAATGTACGCCAGTTACTCTTTCTTTAAGCCCATATTTTGCTATTTGGTGATGAAACCATGGAATAAAACGCGGGTTTATTGTCACTATTCCAAGTCTTTGTCCTAACTGACAGCTATATAGCATAGTGGCCTCTCCTAATGCTATTATAGGAATATCTACCACCGTTCTTGCTTCATAAAGCCCTGCATCTTGAAAATGACCCACAATAAATGCATCATAACCCTCTTTTTCAGCTTGAACTGCATTGCAAATCATCTCCCTTGCGCATCGAAACTCGACAAGAGGATGTGCATAACTATCGAATGGGGTTATGCCTCTAATATCAATTTGAGTATTTTTATCACTTGAATCATCTAAATGCTCACCAAGGGCGTCCCAATATGATTTTCCATTTTCGTAATCAACGTAACTTTGATACCAAATTTTCATCTTTAATCCTTCTAAAATAGTAATCGCCTTATTATTAATTACGTATTGTCTTGCCATCTGCAAATAGTTTTATCCAAATTCGTTTAGCGTATAGACTCGTGTTGAGAAAATGCCATAATATTTTCATGGCGAATAAAAGAAAAATTATAGCAGAGATACAGTCTCCTGATGAAATTAATTTCGAATATCACGTTCAGGTTTTAATCGTAGGAGCTGGCGCTTGTGGGCTCACAGCGGCACTAGCGGCCAATGATAATACTAACGATATACTTGTTCTCGAGAGAGATTCCATCCTTGGAGGATCAACAGCCTTGTCCTCGGGATTTGTTCCAGCTGCACAGACCAAAAGTCAAGTTTCTTTAGGCATAAATGATAGTGCTGAGGTTTTTAGTAAAGATATATCTGATAAGGCAGGCAAAAAACAGAATAAGAGTCTGACAAGTATAGTTTCAGTCAAATGTGGAGAAGTGCTGGATTGGCTGGGTGAAAAGCATGGTATCGAGTGGCAAATATTGGATAATTTTCTTTATCCAGGTCATAGTGTTCATAGAATGCATGCTGTTCCTGAGAAAACCGGTGTAGGCTTAATCAACAGATTACAAACTGCTGTCACTGATGCTGATATTGCGGTTTCGACCAACTCTTTAGTTGATACAATTTTTATGTCTGACGATATTGTAAAGGGAGTGAGGGTTCAGCGTCCTAATAATAAGCATGAATTGATAAGTTGCGATAATTTGATTTTGGCCTGTAATGGTTATGGGGCAAATAATGGGCTAGTCAGAAAGCATATTCCAGAAATGTGTGATGCTCTTTATTTTGGACATGCCGGTAATGAGGGTCATGCAGTTTTGTGGGGAGAGCAAATAAATGCTAACATAATTCACCTGAGTGGTTATCAGGGCCACGGATCTGTTGCAACGCCTCATGGAATTTTAATAACTTGGGCATTAATGATGGAGGGTGGAATCCAGGTTAATGAGCAAGGAATGCGATTTAGTAATGAAAATCAAGGATACTCAGAGCAAAGTATGCATGTTTTGGAACAATCTAATAGCATTGCATGGAATGTTTATGATGAGAAAGTGCATCTTCTAGGAAAAGAATTTCCTGATTATCAAAAAGCCATAAATTCAGGAGCTATCAAGTCAGCAGAAAATGCTACAGCTTTGGCAAAATTAATAGGTATTGATCAAAAAGGTTTTGAAAAAACTTTAAGTTTAATCGAAGACTTTGCGATGAGAAAAAAGGTTGATAAATTTGGGAGGCAATTCAAGCGAAATATAGCACACAATGAAAAGATGTTTGCGATAAAGGTAACTGGTGCTCTATTTCACACTCAAGGTGGTTTGTTAGTAAATGACAAAGCACAGGTGTTAAAAATCGATAATACTCCTTTTGATAATTTATTTGCTGGAGGGGGCGCTGCATGTGGTGTTTCAGGGCCAGATGTATCAGGCTATCTTTCGGGGAATGGATTGCTTACAGCCTTCTCGTTAGGAGGTTTGGCTGGGTGGAACGCATCGAAATAACTAAACTTATAAATTTGAGGATTTTAAAATGTTTGTTGATTTAAAGAATAAAGTTGCGATCGTTACTGGCTCAGGTCAAGGCATTGGGCAGGGTATTGCAAAGGTTTTCGCTGCAAACGGTGCATCGGTAATTATTGCTACTAGAAGCAAAGAAAATGGATCTGCAACTGTGAATGAAATAAAAGAACGGGGTGGCGAAGCAAAGCTTATACAGTGTGATGTAGGAAAAAGTGAAAATATTACTGAGTTGGTTCAAGAAACAGCAGATCTTTATGGCCGCATTGATATTGGAATCCATAATGCAGCAGTATTTGGTCAAAGCACGATAGAGCAATTGTCCGATCATGCATTAGAAGAGACACTTTCTGTCAATATGAAAGCGGCATTTTGGTTAACTAAAAGTTGCATTCCTTTTTTTCGAAAGCAAGGCATGGGAAGGATGATTTTTACATCGTCAGTGACTGGGCCAAAAGTTGCTATGCCGGGAACTGCACACTATGCGATGTCGAAAGGAGGCATGAACGCATTTATAAAGACTGCGGCGCTTGAGTATGCAAAAGAAAATATAACAATAAATGGTATTGAACCTGGTTATATTATGACCTCTGCAATGTCTGAACTTGCGGGCCCTGCAGAGTTGAAAAAAATGGCTAATTGTATTCCAACTGGTGATTTTGGAGTTCCTGATGATATTGCTTATCCAATGCTATTTCTAGCATCTGACAAAGCATCCTATATAACTGGACAGACAATTGTTGTTGATGGAGGTTCAACTTTACCTGAAAGCCAAATAGTGATGGACCAATTTTACAACATCACCCATGATTAGTGCTAACCATCAATCAATTTTTTGGAATATCCAAAATCATGTTTGAATTTTTTCAATCGTTGGCCGGATTATTGCCAGCTCTTGGTTTTTTAATGTTAAATGTATTAATTCCTGGACCCAATGTTTTAAATACTGTTGGCACATCAATTGGGTCAAGTAGACTTTCTGGTGTGTACTGCGCAGTTGCGTGCGGTGTGGGTTTGTTTATTTGGGCTATTATAGCCTTATTGGGTGCTGGAGCATTATTTATAACTTTTCCATTTTTAAAATTTGGGCTTACAATTTTTGGTGCAACATTGTTGTGGTATTTTGCCGCTAAGTATTGTTCAAAAGCCCTAAGCAAGACTGCTAGCTCACTAAATGCACTAAATATGACTAAAAGTGGTGCTTTTAAACATGCTTTCGTAATAATGGTTACTAACCCAAAGGTTTTGACGACATGGTTAGCCGTGATTTCCCTCTTCCCTGTGATAATACAAAATACTTTAAATATCATCACATTCGCCTTATTATCTGGACTAGCTTCTTTTATTGGCCATGCTACTTACGCATTTATTTTTTCTTCTCTTGTAGCACAGAATACATATGAAAAAATCCATAGACTGATAAATGGTTTGGTAGGGGTTGGATTTTTTATATACGGTGCAAAGTTAATTTTCGAATTGTTGGGTTGATTGGTAGGCAATGCTGCATATTCGATATCAATTTGATCCAAAATTTGGCTGTTCAGTTTTTCAAATTTAAGATATTTAACCAAAATAATTTGATTGTATGATGCAAAATCCTGAGAATCTTCATAAAAAGTGTGTGAAATTTACATAAAAAAAGCTTAGTGAAGAAAATATAGTTACAAAATTTCTATTTATTGAGTAATTTTAGTGCGTATTTTGATGTTTTTCAAAAAAAAGCACAACATTTAGTTGACTGAGCGGATTTTTGCCTATTTTGTCGCGGTACACTGTCCAAGATAGGACAGCAACAAAAGAGGAAGCAGAAAATGATTGATAAAGCAAACAAAGCAGTTGGAAGTATTACAGCCCTAGGCATAGCACTTCTAGCATTAGCAATAGTAGCACAACTTTTAGTTGGAGCGTCAAACATGGCGTTTCTAGGTAATGTAGTAGGTAACATCACTGCATTAGTAGCTGAATTGGGAAGCGCAGGCCTTGCAGGCTTGATCTCACTTGGCGTAGTGCTTTGGCTATTTAATAGATAATATTATTCTATTCTTTTCCCCTCGGCAGATCGAGATATAACTAATGGATCGGTTTAGCGATCTCTTAAAGAAGATAACAGCGCTGTTTCTGACAGCCTCTGAGGCTGGCTTGGCTCTGGTATCCCTTATATTGGTTATATATCTTCTATTGGGGGGAAATTCTGGTGATTTTACTCTTTCAGTAGTAAATAATTTAAGCCTTTTAGTTGAAGCTTTGACACCGCAGGCGATTGTGTCAGTAGCAATAGTATTTGTTGCTTATGCTTGGATGCGAAGAAAAAACTAGCGTCCTAAAGTTTATTCCAGATTTATTTTAAAGTTTTTAAGTATTTAGAAAGTGTTTGTAACCCATCAGAAAGCACTGATGGATCATTTGCATATCCTATACGAAGCCAACCTTCCATATCCATTGCACTTCCAGGTGCGAATAAAACACCGGTATTCTCTAAAATTTGGATGCAAAAATCTCTAGAAGGTATGTCGTATTCATATTTTAATAAGGCTGTCGTTCCTGCACTTGGTTTTACATAAGA